>OHHE01000379.1_pt1 | contig 10953 bp, 8 predicted proteins | sample 1567971 | NCBI WGS metagenome assembly OHHE01 (sample SAMEA3879508, study PRJEB24766) | human gut metagenome | biome: human-associated habitat; feature: feces | place: USA | collected 1985/1987 | reverse complement strand
TACGTCCTGAAGAGTGTTGCCGTCAACGATGGAGAAGTATTCAACTTCCAGTCCGTCCACAGCATTGATTTGCTCCACCACCCAGTCATGTGTCTGGCTGACGTTGTGGTCTTCAGCGTACTTTTTGCTGGCTGTAAGTGCCTCGTAGATTTTTGGGGCAATGGTACGCTCGTCGTCCTTGAGAAGTGTGTTACGTGAACTCTTCGCCAGGCCGTCCGCTTCACGGATAGTAGGACACTCTACAATGTGGACATTAAGTCCGAGATCAGCCACCATGGCCTTGATGACTGCAATCTGTTGCCAATCTTTTTCGCCAAAATATGCATTGTCTGGGCGAACGATGTAGAAAAGACGTGATACGACCTGGCATACTCCATTGAAATGTCCGGGTCGGTGTGCTCCCTCCATTACTGACATAACGGAAGGATAAGAGAACGTACGGCGGTCTTCCTGAGGGTACATCTCGCTTACGGATGGTGCGAAGACGTAGTCGGCGCCGCAGCTCTCGAGCAATTCGCAGTCTGCGTCAAGTGTGCGCGGATAGCGGTCGAGATCGTTCTTGTCGTTAAACTGTGTTGGGTTGAGGAATACGGACACCACGGTTACTCCGTTTTCGGCTACACTACGCTTTACAAGTGAAGCGTGTCCGCCATGAAGGGCGCCCATCGTAGGTACCAGACCAACTGTCTTACCTTGTTTACGAACCTCAAACAACTCATTCTGAAGTTCAACAATACTTCTGAATAGTTTCATCCTATTTCTTATTTTTTATATGATAACCAAACCGGTTATCTGTGGTTATAACTCAATACCTAAAGCTGCGCAAAGTTAGTAAATCCCTTTCAGATGACAAACTTGGCAACTTTCGTTAACTTATTTTAATAGACTCAAGAAAGTCAGCTACGATGTAGCTACTGCCTCCCACGAAGACGAAGTCGTCTGGTTGGGCATCGTCCATAGCTGCACGATAGGCTTCTGTTACGCTACCGTATGTCTTACCTTTCAGCCCATGTTCTGCGCCGCATTCTTTTACCTTATCTTCGGGGATGGCGCGGTGTGTGGTGGCTTTGGTGAAGTAATATGTGGCGTTCTTGGGAAGGAGCGTCATGACGGTCTGTATGTCCTTGTCGTCCACCATGCCGAAGACCATACGTAGCTGACGGCATGGTACGCCTGCTATCTGGCGTGAGAGATATTGCCATCCTCCTACGTTGTGTCCAGTGTCGCAAATCACGAGTGGGGAGCGTTGGCAGATCTGCCATCTTCCCATGATGTGGGTATTGGGGCAGACATCGGCAAAGCCTTGGGGAATGCTGTCCGCATGACGAATGACGCCGTCTTGGAGCAGACAGGCTACGGCATGGAGAACCGTGTTGGCGTTCTTTTCCTGATAATAGCCTCCAAGACCGTAATGTATGTGACCATAGTGAGATGATAGGAACGACATGGTTCCGTCCGACTCTGTCTGTGCTTTTGTCACTTCTGGAGTGTCCTCGGCAAAGGTGATAGGAGAGGAGAGTTGTTCCGCCTTTTGTGTGAATACTGGGCGTGTCTCGGGATGATTCTCTCCTATAACTACTGGAACGTAAGGCTTTATAATTCCTGCTTTCTCGCCGGCTATCTTTGCGAGTGTATTACCAAGGAACTGTGTGTGGTCAAAGCTGATGTTGGTGATGACAGAAAGGATGGGGGTTATGATGTTGGTACAATCGAGTCGTCCTCCAAGTCCAACTTCGATAACAGCAATATCTACCTCCATGTCGGCGAAATACTTGAATGCCATGGCTGTAGTCAGTTCGAAGAAGGATGGATGGAGAGGCTCGAAGAATGAGCGTTCCTCCTCTACAAAGCGTACCACGTAGTCTTCGCTGATGGGTTCCCCGTTTACGCGGATTCGTTCACGGAAGTCTACGAGATGAGGAGAGGTATAAAGTCCAACCTTATAGCCATCCGCCTGAAGAATGGATGCTATTGTGTGTGAGCATGATCCCTTGCCGTTGGTGCCGGCTATATGGATGGTCTTGAAATGACGATGAGGATGATGGAAGTGACGGTCGAGTTCTTCTGAATTGAAGAGGCCTTCCTTGTATGCTGATGCTCCAACCTTCTCAAATACGGGTGTGGCGTTGAAAAGGTATTCCACGGTTTGCTGATAATTCATCATAAATACTTAATGCTAAAAAAAGGTCTCTTGCTTCTACTTGTTTGAGAGTAGCAACAAGAGACCCTTGGGTAGTATGTAAAGGTTTGCCCTTTAGTTGAAATAATTCTTGAATCGGTCGAATATAGACTTCTTCGTCTCCTTGTCGCCCTTGAAGTTGTCGCTATTCTTGAAAGACTCGATGGCCTTCTTTTCATCACGTGACAATTCTTTCGGAACGTAGACGCTTATGTTGACAACGAGGTCGCCCTTGCCGCTGCCGTATCCTTCAACAGCTGGCAGACCCTTTCCTCTGAGACGGAGTGTCTTGCCTGGCTGTGTTCCGGGCTCAATCTTAATCTTTACCTTGCCGCCATCTATGGTAGGTATCTCTACGCTGTCGCCAAGAACGGCTGTAGGGAAGTCGAGCAGGAGATTATATATAAGGTCGTTGCCGTCACGTACAAATGTGTCGTTAGGGAGTTCGGTAATATATACCTGAATGTTTCCTGTAATGCCGTTATGTTGTCCTGCGTTACCCTTGCCTGGAACATTAACCACCATGCCTTCAGCTACGCCTGCAGGAATCTTTATCTCGACAACTTCCTCGCCCTTAACGACTCCGCTACCGCCGCATTCCTTACACTTGTTCTTGATAATGGTGCCTTCGCCATTGCATGTGGGACATTCAGACTGTGTCTGCATCATGCCCAACATGGTGCGTACGGTACGTGTAACGACGCCACTTCCATGGCATGTCGGACATGTTTCAGAACCGCTGCCGCCCTCTGCACCCGTGCCTTTGCAATGTGTGCATGTGACATCTTTCTTGACTTTGAACTTCTTGGTCGTACCTGTGGCGATTTCCTCCAATGTGAGCGCCACCTTGATACGAAGGTCCGCTCCGCGATACTGTGGTTTCTGACGCTGACCGCCACCGAATCCGCCAAATCCGCCATGTCCGCCGAATACGTCGCCGAACATCGAGAAGATGTCGTCCATGGAGAATCCGCCTCCTCCGAATCCTCCTCCTCCGAATCCTCCGCCAGGAGCGTCAAATCCGAACTGGTCGTATTGCTGACGTTTTTGTGGATCGTGTAATACGTCGTATGCTTCGGCAGCTTCCTTAAACTTCTCTTCTGCCTCTGCGTTACCAGGATTTCTGTCGGGATGATATTTGATGGCAATTTTTCGGTAAGCCTTCTTTATTTCGTCGTCTGTTGCCGTCTTGCTGACGCCAAGCACTTCATAATAATCTCTTTTAGCCATTGTCTGAAATGATGTCGTTAAAAACGATGTTGGTGATTTATTGTCCTACTGCCACTTTTGCGTGACGGATTACTTTCTCGTTAAGCTGGTATCCAGTCTGAAGACAATCTATCACTTTGCCTTTCTTGTCGTCACCCATGCCTGGAACCATTGCCACAGCTTCGTGAAAGTCGACGTCGAAGTCTTTCCCTTCTGTCTCGATTTTCTTTACGCCCAACGACTCAAGAGTCTTGCGGAACTTGTTGAAGATAAGCTGCATTCCGTCCTTTACTGCTTGTGCATCGTCAGTATTGTTAGCCAGAGCACGTTCAAAGTCATCAAGTATGGGGAGTACGGCGCAAACTGCTTTTTCGCTGCCGTTGAGCACCAACTCTGTCTTTTCCTTAAGTGTGCGCTTCTTGTAATTGTCGAACTCAGCCACCGTACGCAGATACTTGTCCTTGAGCTGCTCTATCTGCTTGTTGGCAACCTCGAGCTGTTCCTCAAGTGTAAGTTCTTCCTTTGTGTCGTTATGTTTCGCTTCGTTGTTTATGTTTTCGGAAGTTTCCTTCTCATTAATGTTCTTGTCATTAATTTCGATTTCCTTTTCTTCGTTCTTGTTACTCATAATAATATATGTTTTTCTTAGCAATCAGCAAATATCTTGCCAATTGATAAATATAGCCTTAATATGGGTATTTGTTATGGTGCGTATGGTCGCAAATAAGGAGGCTATGACAAAATGCCATAGCCTCCCCATGCGATTTGGAGCATTCATTGTGTAAATGAATATGCTGCTTACTTGTTATACATCTTCTCCTTGAGGGCCTTGATCTCGTCGCTGTAGATATAGTCGTCGTAATCCATGAGCTTGTCAATGGTTCCGTTCGGAGTAAGTTCTATGATGCGGTTGGCGACGGTCTGTATGAACTCGTGGTCATGGCTGGAGAAGAGAATGTTGCCCTTGAATGCCACCAAATTGTTGTTGAAAGCCTGGATGCTCTCAAGATCGAGGTGGTTCGTTGGTGTGTCGAGAATCAGACAGTTTGCGTTCTTTAGCTGCATTCTTGCTATCATGCATCGCATCTTCTCGCCTCCTGAGAGCACGTTCACCTTCTTCATTACTTCCTCACCAGAGAAGAGCATGCGGCCAAGGAATCCCTTCATTACAACTTCATTACCTGGTCCGTACTGTGAAAGCCAGTCAACGAGGTTCTTATCACTCTTGAAGAATTCGGTGTTGTCAAGCGGAAGATAAGCTGTTGTGATGGTTACACCCCACTTGTATGTTCCGGCGGCAGCCTCTTTGTTGCCGTTGATTATCTCGAACAAGGCTGTCATAGCCTTAGGATTGTGGCTGAGGAATACTACCTTCTCGCCCTTCTCGATATTAAAGCTTACATTGTCGAATAGTACGGTTCCGTCTTCGTCTGTAGCCTTAAGTCCTTCCACTTCAAGTATCTGGTTGCCCGGCTCTCTCTCCATGGTGAAGATGATGCCCGGATACTTACGGCTTGAAGGACGGATTTCTTCAACATTAAGCTTCTCCAACATCTTCTTACGTGATGTGGTCTGCTTACTCTTGGCAACGTTTGCTGAGAATCGGCGAATAAACTCTTCCAATTCCTTACGCTTTTCTTCTGCTTTCTGTCGCTGGTTTTGAGCCTGACGGAGAGCCAACTGTGAACTCTCGTACCAGAAAGAGTAGTTGCCAGCAAATACAGTAACCTTACCGAAATCGATGTCGACGGTCTGTGTGCTGACAGAATCAAGAAAGTGACGGTCGTGGCTGACAACGAGAACTGTCTGCTCTACGTTGCTGAGATATTCCTCAAGCCATTGTACGGTGTCGAGGTCAAGGTCGTTGGTGGGCTCGTCAAGAAGGAGGTTGTCGGGATTGCCGAAGAGAGCCTTGGCAAGCATGACGCGTACCTTCTCGTTATTTGAAAGTTCGCTCATCTGTTTCTCGTGCAGAGACTCCGGAATACCAAGGTTTGAAAGCATCTGGGCGGCGTTGCTCTCAGCCTCCCATCCGTCCATCTCTGCAAACTTAAGCTCAAGCTCTGCGGCACGGTTGCCGTCTTCTTCTGTCATTTCCGGCTTAGCATAGAGCTCCTCGCGCTCCTTCATGTTTTTCCATAATGGTTCGTGTCCCATGAGTACCGTGTCGAGCACTCTATACTCATCAAACTTGAAGTGGTCCTGCTCCAATACAGACAAGCGTTCGCCTGGTCCAAGTTCGATGGAACCCTTGCTGGGCTCGAGGTCTCCGCTGATGGCTCTGAGGAGTGTTGATTTACCGGCTCCGTTAGCACCGATTACACCATAGATATTGCCTGCTGTGAACTTCAGGTTTACATCCTTGTAGAGAACTCTTTTACCGAACTGAATGGCCAGATTCGTTACTGTTATCATTTTGTATTTGTATGATTAAATTTATAATTTCGAGTGTGTTGTGCCTTTTAGAGTGCAAAATTACGACTTTTTAGCAACATATCAAAATGTAAGTGATAAAACTTGATTAAACGCAAGAAAGGGTGTGCCAAGCTTTATAAATTGAAGGAAAGACAATTCCTCATTTTTTTGTATTGCTTGGTACACCCTTTCATTCATGTACGTGTCATTTTGTGATTACAAGTTGTCAAAGTTGACAGCTTCTTCTTTTGCTTTCTTATGCGTTGCAGCCGGCTCAGACTTCTCTTCGTTGGAAGTGGATTTTGTCGGATGCTGACGCTCTACGGGATTGCCATCCTCGTCAAGGATAATCTCTTCCTCTATAGAGATGCTGTCTCTTCTCAAAGTGTCAGCCTTGACACGTGGAGCATAACTTGAACAGTTATACATCGAAGAGGTTATGTCTGCATCCTTCGGCTTTCCAAACTTTACTCTGTATTTAGAGAACGCAGGGTCTTTAAGAACTGCTTCAAGGAAATAACCGCATATAGGAAGGGCTGTACGTGAACCTTGTCCGAGAGCACCTGTACGGAAGTGGATACATCTGTATTCTCCTCCTACCCATGCGCCTACAACAAGGTTAGGACTGACACCCATAAACCATGCATCGGAGTGGTTGTTAGAAGTTCCTGTCTTGCCTCCCCAGTCTGTATCGCGGAAGTTTCCTACATAACCGTTAAGGCTCATGGATGTACCGCCTGGTTCGTGTGTACCGCCCATTAGCAACTGCTGCATGAGGAAAGCACTCTTGTAGGGGATGACCTGCTCTTCGCTAATGCTCGACTTGTAAACCTCTTTGCCATTTCTGTCAAGGATTCGTGTGACGAGCTGGCGCTTCACGTACTTTCCGTCGTTTGCGATTGTGGAGTAGGCATTTGCGAGTTCCAGCAGATTGATGTCGCTCGAGCCGAGAGCAAGTGCAGGAGTTTCGTCAAGTGGACTTTCTATACCCATCTTGTGAGCTGTTTCGGCAATTCTGTTGATACCCATTTCCTGACCCAATCGCACTGCAACGGAATTGATACTTCTTGCAAATGCCGCCTTCAATGGTATGGAGTCGCCAGTAAAATAACCGTTTGCATTTGTTGGTGCCCATGTCACTTCCTTGTTTTGGGTCTTGTCGAACACCTGCATGGAGATATATTCGTCGCGACGCTTGTCACAAGGAGTAAGTCCCTGATTCATTGCCTCAGTATAGACAAACAGCTTGAATGTTGATCCAGGCTGTCTCATAGCTGTAACCTTGTCGTATTTCCATGACTTGAAATCGATGTCGCCCACCCAAGCCTTTACAGCACCTGTCTGTGGCTCCATGGCAACAAAGGCACAATGCATAAAGTGAACCATATAGCGGATGGAGTCCATAGTAGACATCTCTTTCTCTATGGTGCCCTTCTCATAATCGAAGAGCTTCACTTTGTGCGGTCGGTTGAGATAGTACTCAATGGAGTCGGGGTTATTTGGGAAGCGTGCCAGCAAGTTTTTATATACTGGCTGTTTCTGTGCTATTCCTTCTATGAAGTTTGGTATGACTTTGTGATTCTCGTCCTGCCACGGATCTTGGTTTCCCCAATGGTTGTTAAAGTTGCGCTGTACCTGCTTCATCTGCTTGATTGCAGCTTCCTCGGCATACTTCTGCATACGGGAGTCGATGGTGGTGTAAATCTTCAGACCTGAAGTGTATAAATCATAGCCATTATCTTTACACCATGTCTTGAGTTCTGCCGATAATGCTTCGCGGAAATACAATGCTGCACCATCATAATTGCTTTCCACACTATAGCTCAACTTGATAGGTATTTGGCTTAGCGAGTCGGTTTCAGCTTTTGTAAGGTGTCCGTGATTGCGCATATTGTTAAGCACAACGTTTCGACGACGGAGTGAGTTCTCGGGATTAGAGATAGGGTTGTAGTAAGTAGTTGCCTTCAGCATACCTACGAGTACTGCAGCCTGCTCTGTTGTGAGCTCTTTTGGAGTGGTATTGAAGTATGTCTTTGAAGCAGTTTTGATGCCGAAAGCGTTAGAACCGAAATCCACGGTATTAGCATACATTGTGATGATTTCCTTCTTGTCATGCGTCATCTCCAGCTTTGTGGCAATAATCCATTCCTTGCTCTTCATTATCAGCAAGCGAATGCCAGGAATCTTACCTAAGAGTCCTGTTGAATAGTCGGTACGCACTCGGAACATGTTCTTTGCTAACTGCTGTGTAATAGTAGACGCGCCTCGTGCGTCGTGATGAAGGACGGCATCTTTGGCTGCACCGAATAGTCCCCTATAGTCAATACCCATATGGTTGTAGAATCGTTCATCCTCTGTATCGATAAGAGCATTCCAAAAAGCGGGATTCACTTCTTCGTACTTCACCGGTGTGCGATTCTCGTTAAAGAACTTTCCTATCAGTACGCCGTCTTCGCTGTATATCTCAGACGCTTCGTGTGTTTCGGGGTTCATGATGGTGTAGAATCCTGGTGACTTGCCAAATAGCCACAGGAAGTTCATGTCCACCATTCCTAAATAGATTAAAAATGCTGCTATACACGATACTATTCCAATAGCGGTCTTAGTGTACCATGCCCGTCCACGATACAAACTGCGATACCATGGAAAGAAAGCCTTGGCTTTGTTTAGGCACCAGATGAGAATTTGCTTGATTTTTTTCATCTTTTGAATGTGTTATTATGCAAATTAAGATTATTGACTTATGCAAATTAAGAATATTATCTACAAAAGTAATAAAATACTTTAGTCTGATAAGCGGTCGTCTATATAATTTATGATTTCTTTAATGTTGTCGGGATGGAACCATCTGATTGTGTCGTCTCGCTTAAACCATGTCTGTTGCTTACGGCAATACTTTCTGGAATTGCTCTGAATCTTGAATATGGCTTGGTCTATGGTGGTGAGTCCGTCAAGAAACTCAAATGTTTCCTTGAAACCAACGGTGTTTAAGGAATTAAGATTGCGTTTGTCGTATACAGACATGGCTTCTTCTATAAGTCCTTGATCCATCATTGTTAACACTCGCTCGTTAATGCGTGAGTAAAGTTCCTCACGGTCTCGTGTGAGTCCTATCTTTATTACGTCAAATGGTCGTTTTTTCTTCTTGTTTGTACGAAATGATGTATATGTCTTACCTGTCATGTAGCATATCTCCAATGCGTGAACAACACGGCGATAATTCTTTTTGTCTACGATTGCCCAATGCTCAGGATCTAACATTTTTAGTTCTTCCAGCAATCTCTCAAGTCCTTCGTTTTCGAGTCTTTGCTTCATTAATGTGCGTGTCTGATCGTCAATAGTCGGTATATCGTCTATACCATTACATACGGCATCAATATACATCATCGAACCGCCACTCATAAGTGCTGTATGCGAATCTATGAAGAGCTTATTGGTCAGCAAATTCATAACGTCGCTTTCAAACATCGAAGCGCTGTAATAATCATCAATGGAATGATTGCCGACAAAATAGTGTTTCACCCGCTTTTGCTGCTCCTTAGTGGGCGCGGCTGTACCAATCGGAATTTCCTTGAAAATCTGTCTTGAATCCGAGTTTATGATAGGTATTGCGAGGTGTTCTGCTATACGGAGTGTCAGTTCTGTTTTACCGACACCTGTCGGACCGACAATAACAATGAGTTTTTTTTCCATCAAAATAGTTGCGGATGTCTGTAATGTGATGGTTTGGATATTTATAAAAGATGTGGGTGTGTCAAAACAAATAATTATAGTGTTTTGACACACCCATCATCAATTGTCATTTAGAAAGGAATTTAGCGAATAATACCTCTCTTTGAATTCTCAACGAAATCAAGAATGTAGCTTATCTCCTTTGTCATTTGTAGGTTGTTCTTTACTTCCTGAATGCCTTCCGAGAGTATTCCCTTAGAATAAAGCAAGCGGTAGGCGTTGTGGATATGGTCAATCAGCTCGTTGGAGAATCCGCGACGTCTGAGACCTACAAGGTTAAGACCGCAATACTTGGTCGGTTCCTTGCCTGCAATGATGTACGGAGGAATGTCCTGACTGAAGCGTGAACCTCCCTGAATCATTACATAACCACCAATATGGCAGAACTGATGGCACAATACACTTGCCGAAACAATGGCATTGTCATCAACCACAACTTCACCTGCAAACTTTGTTGAGTTGCCGATAATAAGACCGTTTCCAAGAACGCAGTCATGACCGACGTGCATACTCTCCATAAGTAGATTGTTGCTGCCGATAACAGTCTTGCCCTTTGATGCTGTACCGCGTGAGAGTGTGACATTCTCACGGATGCTGTTGTTGTCGCCTACACAACATAGTGTGTCTTCACCACGGAACTTAAGGTCCTGAGGCTTTGTGGAGATGCTTGCTCCAGGAAAGAACTCGTTGTTGTTTCCAATACGAGCACCATAATGGACAGTCACTCCGTTAAGGAATATGTTGTTGTCACCAATCTCTACATTTTTGTCGATGTAGCAGAACGGTCCAATTTGGTTGTTGTCACCCAACTTTGCTTCAGGGTGAACAAATGCAAGGGGGCTTATATTATTCATCTTTTCTTGACTTCTATATTCTTCTTACTTGTTTTTAACTATCTGAGCCGTAAACGTAGCCTCCGAAACCACATGGTCTCCGACAAAGACGTATCCCTTCATTGAGGATATTCCGTGACGGAGAGGGGCGAGAAGTTCCACCTTGAAGAGCAAAGTGTCGCCCGGTACTACCTTCTTGCGGAATTTTACGTCATCTATCTTCATGAAGTAGGTTGACCAACGCTCAGGTTCTTCTAATGTGTTGAGAACAAGAAGTCCTCCGCATTGTGCCATGGCTTCAATCTGAAGAACGCCCGGCATTACTGGTTCCTGCGGGAAATGACCAGTAAAGAACGGCTCGTTGGCTGTGATGTTCTTCACGCCGACGATGCTTGTTGCGCCAAGTGAGATAACCTTGTCGACAAGTTGCATCGGATAGCGGTGGGGGAGAAGTTCGCGTATCTTGATATTGTCAAATACTGGTTCCTCATTGGGATCGTATATTGGCGCCTGAATTTCGTGCTTGCGAATCTCGCGACGCATAAGTCTTGCGAACTTATTGTTGATGGTATGTCCCGGTCTTGT
>OHHE01000375.1_pt1 | contig 10996 bp, 9 predicted proteins | sample 1567971 | NCBI WGS metagenome assembly OHHE01 (sample SAMEA3879508, study PRJEB24766) | human gut metagenome | biome: human-associated habitat; feature: feces | place: USA | collected 1985/1987 | reverse complement strand
CCAGGATACGGCTTTACGGAAACCTTATGTCCTGTTTTGGCAAGCAGATTTGCTACATGATACAAGCCCTCGCCGTAATTACCGCAGGGATCCTGATCACCGGCAATCAGATAGCTGGGAATATTTTGCGGCACCTTGGCAGCCCACTCATCATTTTCAATATAATGATACAGCTGCACGAAATCATAGCACAGCTCCAGCGTAGTATCGAAGGTATTGAACATATCACCTGCATGGTCCTCAACAATGCGCGGATCTGTTGCAATCCAATCTGCCGGACTGTTGGGATTTTCCACTCTGTCCGTCATGCCGCAGAAAACACGCTCAAACCAAACGCCGCAAGGCTGATACGGATCTGCCTCATAAGCAGCCTTGAATTCTGCATTAACATAGGCATCCTCACAGCCCTGCCACTGCGAGCAGACACCGCACAGCATCATACCTTTGATATCCTCACCGTAGATTGACGCATAAGCACGCGCCAGCATAGAACCCCAACTGTGGCCGAAAACGAAATACGGCAGCTCAGGATAAGCCTCTTTAGCAATATCATGCAAAGCCTTTTCATCCTTCAGATAGGTCATATAGCCGCCGGAATGCGGATCACCCAGGGTGCCTCCGTCATAGCCGGTTTTACCGTGACCGAGATGGTCATCAGCAAACACTACAAAGCCTGCTTCATTGAGCTTGCTGATCATATGCAGATAGCGGCGTGAATGCTCACCGTAGCCGTGAATCAGCTGTACAATAGCTTTCGGTTTGCCTAAAGGACTGTAGGACCAGGCCTTGATGGTATCTCTGCCGTTGGCAGAAGGGAAGGAAATTTCTCTGATGGACATAATGCGGACCTCCTCGCCTGTAATTATTTATAATATTAAGATAATGATAACACCTGCATTTCCTGCTGTAAAGCAATAATAGCGCTCCACAGAATGTTTTACGTATTTTTTACACTAAATCCATCTCTGCATATCCCTCATAATTTCTGACCAAGGCATACAAAAACCACTACAACAAATTTGTCATAGTGGCTTGCAAAATCTATTTTTAATTTTAACGGTCAGCTTAGCACTGAACTGTTTTGCTGCTGATATCAATACACAGCAGTCTTTATTTATTTTTCAGCACATAGAACGGATCGATATTCTGTCCGTCTGCCAATACCTCATAATGAATATGCGGACCAGTGCTGTAGCCTGTACTGCCGACAAAGCCGATGATCTCGCCTTTGATTACCTTCTGCCCTGCAGCAACGGCAATGCCGCTCATGTGGCCATAGGCTGTTTCGTAGCCATTACCATGATTTATACGTACATAGCGCCCGTAGCCACCGTTCCAGCCTGCCTGTTCAATCGTACCGGCAGCCGTAGCATAAACCGGTGCGCCGAAATCAACTGCTATATCCAGACCTGGATGCCAGTCATAGCCGCCCTCAATCGGACCGGTGCGCACACCGTAATTACTGCTGATAGTACCGCCGTCGGTAGGCCATTTATCCGGGAAAGACGCCATGCCGCCACCGGAGCCTTCAACCTCACTTAAGAGCTCGCTGACAGATTTTTTGGTACTATCAAGCATCTTTTTGATATTGGCATTTTGCGCTGTCAGCACCGCCATGGTGCCGTTGATATCCATTTTAGCAGGCCCGCCCTTGCCTGTATAAGACGTATTGGCAGACGTTTCCTTTGCCGCTGTTGAATCCACCATACTCGTGCCTTCACCCAGCTTGCTGCTGTCTACATCACGGATAACAGCACGGCGCAGCTTTTTCTCCAGATTAGAGATTTCCGCCATATCGCGCAGCATTCTTTCGTTATCCTGCAACAGCTTCTGCAGCTTTGTCTGCTGCTCGGCCTTATTTTGCTTATAGGCAGCATAATCGGTTGCTTCGCTGCGATAATCAGCCAGCTGATGATATAAATAGCCGGCTCCGCCGACTGCTCCGACAAGCACCAGTGCAGTAACAGCAATGCCTGCCTTGAGCTTAGCATACGAAAACTTTACTACCTTGCCGTTTGGCAAGCGCAGCTCACATTTCCTTTCCTCCATTATTTTAATTACCTCACTTGAAAAGACCAAAGCGTTGACCGACTGCCAACAATCTGCGTCCCACAAAGGGCACGTTGTCCAAATCCTCTTTATTCAGACCACCGCAGGCAAGCAGCGCCAATGCATAGACAGGAACAGCTGCCGCCATAGCAAACAGCACACACCACATACCCATGCTTTCCGTAAGCATCAGCACGCCGTAAATCGCCGCGCCCATAACACCGGAAGCAAAGCAGGGACGGATAATGCTGCCAACAGAGAAGCTATAGCCTGTCAGCTTGTAAATAAAGCCCATATTGATAATCGCTGCCACGGCAAAATCTGCCACCGTCGCCATCGACGCACCGCGGATGCCCAGCTCCGGCACAGCAGTAAGATACCAGCTCATAACGATTTTTACAATGCAGGCAATAATCATATTGATTACAGGGATTGCCGTGCGGCCAAGGCCTTGCAGAATACCTGTACTAATCTGATGCATACCTAAAAACAGAATACCGATGCTCATCGTCTGAATCGCAGGTGCCGCACCGGGAGCGTTATAAACAAGCGCCGCAACCTTTTCCGCCAGACAATACAAGCCCATAAAGCACGGGAAGGTGATAATCATCGCTACGCGGAAGGCAATACGGATTTTATCACGGATAGCATCAAAGCTGCTCAGCGCACGAGATTCGGAAATTGACGGCACCAGACTGATGGTCATCGCAGCAGTAAAAATTGTTGCCAGATTAACCAGAGGTACAGCCATACCAGTCAGATAACCGAACAGCTCGGTCGCATGATGAATATTAAAACCGGCTGCTTCCAGACGCTGCGGCACAATCAGAAGGTCAAGGTTTGCACCTATCGGCAGCATCAGACTGGTCAGCGAAACCGGCAACGCTAGCTTCAGCAGACGCTTGATGATATGTCCGGCACTTTCTACCGGCGCACTGTCATCCTGCTCTGCCATTTCCTTTTGCAGACGCTGCTTCAGGCGGCGATAGAACCACATCAGCACCAAAAGTGCGCAGAACGCGCCTACGCCGGCACCCATGCTGGCACCGCCTGCAGCGAACGCCAGACCGTACGGCATGAAGAGGTCGGCAAAAACGAGCATGGTAATAACACGTGTCAGCTGCTCGACAATCTCACTGACCGCCGTCGGCGTCATAATCTGCCAACCCTGCAGATAACCGCGGAAGCTGGCCAGAAAGGTTACGAAGAAAACCGCAGGCGCCAGAGCGATAATAGAATAATACGCACGACTGTCGCGGATTATATGGTTATTAACCAGCCAGTCCGCACCAAAAAACAGTGAGGACGAAAATAAAAGGCCCGTCAACAGCAGCACTCGCAGCGAAACATTAAAGACTCGCTTGGCACCGCGATAATCCTTGTTCGCCAATTTTTCGGAGGTAATAATAGATATTGCCACCGGTACACCGGCACTTGATACGGTTATTGCCATCAGATAGATTGGAAAGCCCATCTGATACAGACCGATGCCTTCGCCACCCAATACACGTGATAAAATAATCCAGTTCAGAGAACCGATAACCTTGACCACAATACTGGAGGCCGTAAGGATTAAGGTTCCCTTTAAAAATTTGCTATTCGAAGCTTTAGAATCTGCGCTCATAAAATCCCCTTGTTTATAGATAGATATACATTATAATTATCCTCTTTTCCGCGTGATTTTACAAGTACTTTTAACACATTTGTCATAAACATATCACTGCTTTTTGCTTGCATAACTATCTTTATATGCTAAAATTAAGTTAAGACCAAAATTATGTTGTAAAAGGAGCGATGCAAAATGAAATCCATACATGCTTTATTAGCTTTCGGTGCAGCAATCTGCCTTGCAACCACCTGCAGCCTGAGCGCCTATGCTTCTCCGCTGAAGAATTATGACGCAGGCAAGGTTGCTATTGATGCAGGCATTACTCTGCCATCCAGTACCTATCTTGGCGCAACTGTCGGCATCGGCCAAAAAACTGCTTTAAACTACAAATGGAATAATTACAAAGCAGACGAAGCCAAAACCCGCGCCCAACAATTCAATATTATGTATAAAGTTCTGCCTGGTATTTCCGCTTACGCAGGTTATCTGAACGCTGATACCTCCGGTGACTTTGGCGGTAAAACCAAAAACTCCGGTCAAATCGGTCTGCAGGCTGCCTATGATATTCCCGCACTCTTCACTGTTTGGGGAAATGTTGGCTACGGCAACAGAAACAGCGGCTATGAAATCGGCATCAGCAAGCCTATTCTGAACAACCTGGAAGTTAATGCTTCTTACTATAATCAGACATTTGATGATGCTTTCGGCGAAGACCTCGACATGAAGGCTAAAGGTGTTAACCTGGGCTTAACTCTCAAATTCTAATTTGTCAGCTATAGCTAACTAAATTAAAATAAAAACTAACGGATAATTATTATTGACAATTGTGCCGGCCTGTGTTATTATATAAGTGTCAAGGGCACACAAGCTGTGCAAGTCAAAAATATAATTAAGCAATGCAATATAAAAACATGGAGGGAACTAATATGAAAAAATTTGTATGTCAAGTATGTGGTTATGTATATGAAGGCGAAGCTGCTCCGGCAAAATGCCCGCAATGCGGCGCTCCCGCTTCCAAATTCCAGGAAATGGCTGCTGAAATGGGCTGGGCTGCTGAGCACGTTGTAGGCATCGCTTCCGACGTTCCTGAAGATATCAAAGCTGACCTGCGCGCTAACTTCAACGGCGAATGCTCCGAAGTTGGTATGTATTTGGCAATGAGCCGCGTAGCTTTCCGCGAAGGCTATCCGGAAATCGGCCTGTACTGGGAAAAAGCTGCTTTCGAAGAAGCTGAACATGCTGCTAAATTTGCAGAACTGTTGGGCGAAGTTGTAACCGACTCCACCAAAAAGAACCTGGAAATGCGTGTAGAAGCTGAAAACGGTGCAACCGCAGGCAAAACCGACCTGGCAAAACGTGCTAAAGCACTGAACCTGGATGCTATCCATGACACCGTTCATGAAATGGCTCGTGACGAAGCTCGCCACGGCAAAGCTTTCGCAGGCCTGCTGAAAAGATATTTCGGCAAATAATTAACCAATAAAAATTAATAAGACTTAATAAGGCTCCCGCTGAGCAATCTTAACGGATTACAGCGGGAGTTTTTAGTTTTCAACGAACATTTTCAGCGTTTTTTGGAATCATTCCGCCAATCTTCTTATTTCAGGCACTTTCTTATGTTTTTCACACTTAAAAAGCCTTCAATATCTTTATAAATTGCTTCAGATATGATATTATATAAAGGTTAGGAAACATATTTAATGACACTCATTATCACGTTCCTATAGGTGGTTAATTATATGCTTATTAAAACTAATTTTCATTATCCTGCTATGCTGCGTGTAGCAGGCAAAAACTGCGTAATCATCGGCGGCGGTACTGTTGCTGCCCGCAAGCTGTCAACGCTGCTGGATGCAGGTGCCAAAGTAACGGTTGTTGCCCCGCTTTTCTGTGACGAAGTGCAAACGCTCGCCTCAGCACAGAGCTGTACGCTTATCAAAGATTACTACAAACCGGAATATCTGCAGAATGCATTTGTGGTTATTGCCGCCACAGATAATAAGGCTGTAAACAGGCAGATTTCAGAGGCTGCTCCCTGCCTCGTCAATAATATTACCGAACCCGAGCTGAGTAATTTCACTGTCCCATCAACTATCAGCGAAGGTGATATTACCATTGCGTTGGCAACAGGCGGTATGCCTGCTTTTACGCGTCTGCTGAAAAAACAGTTGGAACACATTCTGACACCCGAGCTGGCTGACTTCAACAGCTTTCTGCTGCTGCAGCGTGAAGCTGTCAAAAACATCGAAAGTACGCCGCAGGAACGGACGCAATTCTGGCGCAGTGTTTTGAAACAGGATTTACTAAATTTAGTTATGGCAGGTAAGGCTGCTCAAGCAAAGGAGAAGGTATTAGATGCAGTTAACAGTTTTAGGACTCAATCACAGGACCGCCCCCGTTGAGATCCGTGAACGTTTCAATTTTTCCAATGACAGGGTGGCAAGTATTCTGCGCCGCCTGCGCAATTACGATAATATTCCCGAAGCCATGCTGCTTTCCACCTGCAACCGCACAGAGCTGTACATGGTTATCGAAAATCCGCATGAAGCAATTCCTTTTATCAAATCATTGCTCAAGCATTTAGCAGGTGAACATTACCAAAGCGATTATTTTTACAATCTGAACGGAACAAATTGCGTCAAGCATCTGTTCCGTGTAGCATCCAGTCTTGATTCACTGATTGTCGGCGAAGGCCAGATTCTCAGCCAAATAAAAAATGCGTATCAGATTGCCCGCAATAACGGTATGACAGATACTATTCTCAATACCATCATGAATAAGGCAATTGCCGTCGGCAAGCGCGTGCGTACCGAAACAAAAATTGCTTACAGCAGTGTATCCGTTTCCAGTGCCGCTGTTGACCTGGCCATCAAAATTTTAGGTGACCTGAGCAAGGCCCAGATTCTGGTGGTAGGTGCCGGTCATATGAGCGAGCTCACCGCACAGCATCTGTTGGACAAGGGTGCGCAGACTATTTGCGTCAGCAACCGTCACTACGAAAGAGCGCAAGATCTAGCAGACAAATTCCACGGTACGGCTATTCCCTACCGTGCCATGTTCGAGCATGCCGCTGATGCCGATATTATCATAACTTCTACCGGTGCGCCGCATTACGTGCTTACCGTAGAAAATTTGGGACCTCTGCTCCCCAAGCGCAACGGCAGGCCGCTGATTCTGATTGATATTGCCGTTCCGCGTGACGTCGATCCAAGACTTGCCGATGTTGACGGCGTAACCATTTATAACATTGACGATTTGGAAGGCGTTGTTGATACCAATAAAAACTTCCGTGAAAAGGAAGCTCACGTTGCCGAACAGATTATCAGCGAAGAGATTGATGCCCTCAAGGAGCGTCTGCGTTATTACACAATGCGCCCTGTTATGGTACAACTGCATGATAAAATGAATTTTCTGCGCCAGAAGGTTTTGAAGAAGGCCTTTATTAAAATGCCGGAGCTTACCGACCATGAAAAGCGCATTATTGACCTGATGACCCAACGTCTGGAGCATAAATTTCTGCGCGAGCCTATGAAGGCTATGAATGCTGTAGCAGGCACCGCAGAGGAAGAACGCTATAAAAAGATGATGTGTGATTTATTTTTATTAAACGAAACCGGAGAGGAGTTTGGTGATGAAAGCAAAATTGACGATTGGGACTAGACAAAGTCTTTTAGCACTTTGGCAAAGCAATCATATTGCAGCCTTACTGCGCAAAGAGTATCCTGAATGTGAGGTTGTACTGAAAAAAATTGTCACCAAAGGCGACCGTATTTTAGACGTACCCCTGGCGCAAATCGGCGGCAAGGGCTTGTTTACCAAAGAAATTGAAGAAGATCTTTTAGACGGTACTGTTGACTTGGCAGTGCATAGCCTGAAGGATATGCCTACCGTTCTGCCGGAAGGCCTGTGCCTGACAGCAATTACCGAGCGTGCCAACGTCGGCGATGCTTTTGTCAGCAACAAATATGGCAGCTTCGAAGAGCTGCCTCTCGGTGCCGTAGTCGGCACCAGCAGCCTGCGCCGTAAGGCGCAGCTGTTAGCTAAGCGTCCGGATTTGGAAATCCGTGACCTGCGCGGCAACGTTGATACCCGTCTGCGTAAGCTGGACGAGGGACTGTACGATGCTATTATTCTGGCCGCTGCAGGCTTAGAGCGTCTGGGTCACGGCGACCGTATCTCCAGCCTGATTCCTGCTGATGTCTGCCTGCCAGCTGTAGGCCAGGGAGCATTGGCAATCGAAGCGCGCACCGAGGATAAAGAAGTACGCGATATGCTGAGCTTCTTAAACGACCTGAACACCAAACAGGCTACCGATGCCGAGCGTGCCTTCTTGGGCTTACTGGAAGGCGGCTGTCAGGTTCCTATCGGCGTACATGCCGACGTTGATGGTGAAAACATTCGCATTGAAGCAATCATTGCTGCCTTAGACGGCAACACTATTCTGCGTGATACAATAAACGGCAAGGCTGATGACGCTGTCAGCCTCGGTCAACAGCTTGGCAAAAAAATGCTGGCTGCCGGCGGTCAGGAAATTCTGGCCTCTATTCTTTAAGGAGAGTGACATCATGACAAAACAAGGTAAAGTATATTTAATCGGTGCAGGCCCCGGCGACCCGGGCCTTCTGGGACTCAAGGCCAAGGAATGCCTGCAGACTGCAGACGCTGTTGTTTATGACCGTCTGGCAGATCCGCGTATTCTGGCCTTCGCCCGCAAGGACGCAGAAATGGTTTACGTTGGCAAAGCCAGCGCCAACCACACCATGCGCCAGCCCGATATCAACAAGCTGCTGGTAAAGCTAGCTGCCGAAGGTAAGGTTGTAGCTCGTTTGAAGGGCGGTGACCCCTTTGTATTCGGCCGTGGCGGCGAAGAAGCCATCGAACTGCGTGAAGCAGGCCTGCCGTTTGAATTCGTTCCCGGCGTAACCAGTGCTATTGCTGTTGCCGAATATGCCGGTATCCCTGTTACCCATCGTCATGTAGCAACCTCCTTTGCCGTTATTACCGGTCACGAGGATCCTACTAAAGGCGAATCCACCATCCATTGGAAGGGTCTGGCAACCTCTGTTGACACTCTCGTTTTCCTCATGGGTGTAGAAAATATTGAAAAAATCAGCCGCGAGCTCATCGCTAACGGCCGCAGCGCCGACTGCCCGGCTGCCGTTATCCGCTGGGGCACTCATCCCGAACAGCGCACACTGATTACTACCCTCGGCAAAGCTGCCGCTGACGTTAAGGCAACCGGCATGAAGCCGCCTGCTATCTTCCTCGTCGGTGAGGTTGTACGTCTGCGTGAGCAGCTGCAATGGTTTGATAACAAACCTCTCTTCGGCAAAACCGTTATCGTTACCCGCGCACGTGCACAGGCCAGCGCTCTCACCAAAAAGCTGGAAGCACAGGGTGCCAAGGTTATCGAAGCTCCGGCTATCAAAATTGTTCCGGCAGCAGATTACGCTCCGCTGGACAACGCTATTGCCAATATCAATGACTACAAATGGCTTGTCTTCACCAGTGCTAACGGCGTAGATTACTTCTTCGAGCGTCTGGGTGCTGCTAAGAAGGACGCACGCGCCCTGGCTAATGTTAAGCTTGCCGCTATCGGCAGCGCCACCGCCAAGGTTCTGGCAGAACACGGCCTCACCGCCGACCTCATTCCTTCCGCTTACAAAGCAGAAGAGCTGGCTGAAGCATTGGCTGGCGAAATCACCGCCGATGACAAAATCCTGCTGGCACGTGCTAAGGTTGCACGCGAAGTATTGCCCGAATCCCTGCGTAAAATCGGCGCTATCGTTGATGTTGTAACTGCTTACGAAACCGTTGCCGACTGCGAAAACAAGGGCGAGCTCATTACAGCCCTCGAAAGCGGCGAAGCAAGCATCGTAACCTTCACCAGCAGCAGCACCGTAACCAACCTGCTCGAGGTTCTCGGCGACAAGAAGGAACTGCTGAACAAGGCTGCTCTGGCTGCTATCGGCCCCGTAACCGCAGATACCCTGAAAAAGCATGGCTATACTCCGGCTATCAATGCCGCTGAATATACAATCGACGGCCTCATGACCGCTATCACAAATTTTTATAATAAATAAGGAAGTGTATCAAGATGAGTATTACCGGTTTTCCTGTATACCGTCCGCGCCGCACACGCGCTACTGAAAATCTGCGTGCAATGATCCGTGAAACCGAGGTTTCCGTAAAGGACTTAATCTATCCGCTTTTCGTCGTTCCCGGCGAAAACGTTAAACATGAAATCGAATCTCTGCCCGGCAACTACCACTGGTCCATCGACCGCGTTATGGAATGTGTTGACGAAGTTGTAAAGCTGGGTATTCCCGCTGTCCTGCTCTTCGGCGTACCGTCCTACAAGGACGCTGTCGGCAGCAGCGGCTGGGATATGAACGAGCCTGTACAGCAGGCCTGCAAGCTGATTAAGGAAAAATATCCCGAGCTGGTTATCATTACCGACGTTTGCCTGTGCGAATACACCGAGCATGGTCATTGCGGCGTGCTGCAAAACGGCTGCACCGTCAACAACGATGAAACTTTGCCACTCTTAGCTAAGGTTGCTGTTTCCCACGCTCAGGCCGGTGCTGACATGATTGCTCCTTCCAATATGATGGACGGTTATGTTAAGGCTATCCGCGAAGCACTGGATGCAGCAGGCTTCAACCATATTCCTATCATGGCTTATTCCGCAAAATTTGCTTCCGCATACTACGGTCCCTTCCGCGCCGCAGCAGACTCTGCTCCGTCCGCAGGCGACCGCAAAGGCTACCAGATGGACCCCGCCAACAGTGACGAGGCTCTGCGCGAGGTTGCTCTGGATATTGAAGAAGGCGCAGACATCGTTATGGTTAAACCGGCTCTGGCCTTCCTCGACGTTGTACAACGTGTACACGAAACCTTTAACCGTCCGCTGTGCGTTTATAATGTCAGCGGCGAATACGCTATGGTTAAAGCTGCAGCTGAAAAAGGCTGGATTGACGAAAAACGTATCGTTATGGAAACCATGCTGGGCTTCAAACGTGCCGGTGCCAAAATGATTATTACCTACCATGCGCTTGATGTAGCAAAATGGCTGCAAGGCAAATAAGGAGATATAACAATGGAACATACAAAATCTCAGGCTGCTTTTGAGGAAGCACGCCAATATATCCCCGGCGGCGTTAACAGCCCCGTGCGCTCCTTCCGCAGTGTCGGCGGTGTACCGCCGTTCATCTCCGGCGGCAAGGGCAGCGCGGCCAGCCGGGCGTTCATCTCCGCCTCGATCTCCGCCAGCTCCTTTTTGCGGGGCAGTATGTCTTTGACGTGCGCGGTGAACATATTCAGCGACCCGATGGGCAG
>OHHE01000372.1_pt1 | contig 11017 bp, 7 predicted proteins | sample 1567971 | NCBI WGS metagenome assembly OHHE01 (sample SAMEA3879508, study PRJEB24766) | human gut metagenome | biome: human-associated habitat; feature: feces | place: USA | collected 1985/1987 | reverse complement strand
GCCGGTGGAGGAAATCCGTAAAAGACAGGAACTTATAGCTGAAGCAGGGATGAAGTGGAGTGTCGTGGAGAGTGTTCCTGTCCATGAGCATATCAAGACGCGTGAAGGCGAATATCTCAGATACATAGAGAATTACAAGCAGAGCATCCGTAATCTGGCCGAATGCGGAATACATTGTATCACGTATAATTTCATGCCTGTAATCGACTGGACGAGGACGGACCTTCAGTACATGATGCCGGACGGCTCCCGTGCGCTCCGTTTCGAGAGGGCGGCGTTCATGGCGTTCGACCTGTTTATCCTCGGGCGTGAATATGCGCGCCAGGAGTACACTCCCGAAGAGCTGGAAATCGCAAAAGCAAGATATGATAAGATGGATGAGGCTGAAATACAGCTGATTACCAGAAATATGATAGCAGGACTTCCGGGCAGTGAGGAAAGTTTTACGCTGGACCAGTTCCGCGATGCGTTGAAGCGTTATGACGACGTGACTGAAGACCAGTTGCGCGAAAATCTGATATTTTTCCTGAAGCAGATCTGCCCTGTGGCTGATGAATGCGGTTCTGTTATGGTCATTCATCCGGACGACCCGCCTTATCCGCTCCTCGGACTGCCGCGCGTCCTTTCTACTGCCGATGATTTCCGAAAGATCGTGGAAGCCGTCCCGAACAAGTCGAACGGCCTCTGTCTCTGCACCGGTTCGTTCGGTGTCCGTGCGGACAATGATTGTGTGTCAATGATGTCCGAGTTCGGCGACCGCGTAGGGTTCGTGCATCTCAGGACCACCAAACGCGATGCTGCGGGGAATTTCTATGAGGCGAACCTGCTGGAGGGCGATGTGGACATGTACGGCATGATGAAGGCATTGCTCGAAGTGGAGCAGAGACGTGGAGTCAGCATCCCGGTCCGCCCTGACCATGGGCATCAGATGTGCGACGACTTGGGCAGAAAATCCAATCCTGGCTATTCATGCTACGGCAGAATGCGCAGTCTGGCTGAATTGCGTGGCCTCCAGGAAGGTATAATAAGAAGTATGAAATAAACATAAGAATATGGAAAAGAATCTTTTCGACGTGAAAGGCAAGGTCGTGGTGATGACCGGTGCCTGTGGCGTGTTGGGCAGCACTATAGTTAAATACTTTGCAGCCCAGGGATGTAAGGTAGTTCTGCTCGACCTTGAGAGGGCTGCCGCTATCGGCGAGACGCTGGTGAAAGAGATTGAAGCGGAAGGTGGCGATGCTGCTTTCTTCCCGACAAACGTGCTTGACAAGGCGGCATTGGAACTTAACTACCAGCAGATTATGGATAAATATGGAAAAATCGACATTCTGCTGAATGCGGCCGGCGGCAATATGGCTTCCGCCACGGTTCCGCCGGATAAGACCATCTTCGACCTTGATGTGGAGGCCGTGAAGAAAGTCACGGAACTGAATCTTTTCGGAACAATCATCCCTACGATGGTTTTCGCGAAATCCATGGCAGAGTCAGGTAAAGGTTCCATCATCAATTTTGCTTCCGAGTCCGCTCTCCGTCCGCTCACGCGTGTGGCCGGTTACGGCGTGGCCAAGGCTGCGGTAGCGAACTGGACCAAATATCTCTGTGCCGAATTGGCGATGAAGTTCGGCGAGGGCATTCGTGTCAATGCGATTGCGCCGGGTTTCCTTCTGACGAACCAGAACCGCACCTTGCTGACCAATGAGGACGGTTCTCTTACACCTCGTTCGCATACGATTCTCGCCCATACTCCTATCGGACGTTTCCTGGAGCCGGATGAATTGGTGGGAACCCTTCATTATCTGGCCTCCGATGCCTCCAAGGCCGTGACCGGTACGGTTTGCGTTGTCGACGGCGGCTTCGACGCGTTCTCGATATAGGACTCTTCCGATTTCTTTCGTACCTTCGCGGAAAATCATTGACAATGGAATTGGATTCAAGCGTAAACCTGTCGGTAGACAAGGAATTGAACATGACATCCGTCCTTGGCCCCGAAGATTTTGCTGCCAAGGTGCTGTCTGTCATGCCGAAAGATGTGAAATCAGGAGATCTCGGCTGCGGCCGTATCCTCGCCGATTATTCCATCTTCATGCAGACCAGATATGTCCTATGCGACATTTACGAAGACGGAACGGAGACTTCGGAAGACGGGAAGACATCATATAAATACCGCATCGAAATCAAATCCGGCAAGAAAACCAGCCGGATTGGCGATGCGGTATATTGTTTCCTCTTTATAGTAATCTTCTGGTTCCTGAGCCGTTGGACCACGCAGGGCTTCAACCCGTTGTTCCTCATCATCTCAGGGCTCGCCGTCCTCGCGGCCCTCTACCTGATATGGAACTCCACCCGCTCCAAATTCGGCCCGAAAGAATCAGCCGCCATAGCGGAAGTGCTCAAGGATTCTCTTTCCTGCACTCCGCGGTAATCTTTTCGAGTCTTCCGTATGCGGTTGCGGGCTGCTTCCACAGTGTTGCCAGCAGGATTGCCCCGATGACGCCCATTATTACGGAAAGCAGGAAAATCATGTCCCAGCCGCTTTTGTCAGCGATAACGCCGAATACCACACCTGAAACGATGGGCGCGAGATATCCGAACAATCCGTTGAGGCCGTTTGCGGTAGCCGCCGCGCGTTTGGTCGCCTGATTGGTGCAAGCGATGCCCAGCAACGCCTGCGGACCATAGATGAAGAATGCTGAAAGTATTATCAATGAAATAGTCAGGAAAGCGGAATCCTTCGGGCTAAGCCAGAAAGCCAGCATACTCAATGCCGCCAGGATGGTGCAGACCGCGCTGGTCCTATGTGCGCATCCCTTGAAAAACTTGTCCGTGGCCCATCCGGCGACCAACATCCCCAGTATTCCTCCGACGATTTCCATTGCCCCTACAACGCTGGCGGCCAGTGTGATGTCCAGCCCTTTGAACTGGGTCAATATGCTTGAACCCCAGTCCAATATGGTGAATCGGATTATGTATACGAAGAAGTTTGACAGCGCGATAATCCAGATAACCGGATTTTTGAAAACCAGTTCGCTGATGCATCTTTTGCTAATCGCCTTGCTCAGTTCCGGACTTTCGTGCTCCTCGTCAGCAGATGCCGTTTTATCCAGTTTTTCCACGGATGGCAAACCTACCTCCTCAGGAGTGTTTTTCAGACCGAAGAATATCAATGCGGCTCCGAAAACTGCAAGAATTGCCGGAATCCAGAAACACCATTGCCATGCGGAATTTGAGTAGTTGCCGAGGATGGCGCCTATGAGAAGGGCCAGCAATCCTGCGCCTATCGAGTGGGACGCGTTCCAGATTGACTGCTTTGTGGCAAGCTCCGAAGGCCTTATCCAGTAAGCCATCAGTGAAGAACAAGGAGGAAATCCCATACCTTGCAGCCACCCGTTTATCATCCAAAGAGAGCCCAGCAGATAAATGAATCCGATGGTTGCCTTGCCACTGTCGTCCAGCACGGAAAACAATCCGTTGACCGAAGGAATGAATCCTATGGCGATGTTCACGAGGGCGGACAGGAACAGCCCGAGCGCCATGAGCAATTTCTTGTTTCCGATTCTGTCAGAGACGATGCCGTTCAGAAAACGTGAGATGCCGTAGATTACTCCGTTGAGAGTCAAGAAGATGCCAAGACGGGTCTTGGATATGCCCAATTCCTCTTCCAGTGCCGGCATGGCTATGCTGAAGTTCTTTCTGACGAAATAGAAAAGTGCATACCCTATCATGAGGACAATCAGTGTCCTCCATTCCCATCTTCTATATAACTTGTCTGTTTTCATTATTCCGCATTATATCCGCAGTTCTGAATTGTGACTTTGTCGGAATTGGCACAAATCATGGTCGGCGCATAGTTGTCTGCTGAAATTACGGTGACTGTGCCTTCTTTATTGATGGTTCCGGCTACTTTGCAGTCTTTAAAAGTGCACCAGTTGCTTGCTTGGCCCAGAATCATGCTGACATTTCCAGCCTTGGAGATGGAAACATAAGAATCTCCGGTGGTCTTGCAATTGCTGAACACAGTAGTTTGCGCTGTGCCGGAAGACGTGATTCCTCCTACGAAGCAAGCCTTTGTGGAACCTTCCTCGGCCTCGATGCGCCCGGCGAATGTGCAGTTCTCCACAAGTGCCTGAACTTTTTTCTCCTGGAATGAAGTGATGCCCCCGACGTTGCGTTCAAGCGCTGCTGCATTCATCGAAATCGTGCCGGAGAATTTGCATCCGTCAATATGCGAATAAGTGTTTATCCTACCGCAGACTCCGCCGCCTCTAACCTTCGCAACTCCTTTTATGTCAATGTCTCCGGATGATTCGCAGTTTTTCATTTCGAAACCATAGCCCTCGTCTCCGGCTGCCGTGATATTGCCTTGGATGTTCGAAATTATCCCGGCCACGTAATTCCAGTTTGCGGTATCGCCGGAAATCATTGTCAATGTTCCGACATTCTTGCAGTCGGTCATCTTTATCTTGAACTCGTCTTTGCCGTATGCGCCGACCAGACCGCCTGCCATGTGGTAAGCATTGGCACTCTCGAACTTGATTTCGGCGTTGTTCGTGCAATTGGTCATGGTCAGACCTTGGGTAGCCTTGCCGACAAGGCCGGCTGGGATGATGCAGACTACCTTTCCTCCGGTCTGTTTGACGGAGACGGAAACGAAGTTGTTGCAGTTTTCGATGGTCGCACCATGAGCCTCACCTGCCAATGCGCCGATATGGGCCTCTACGTTAAATTCACCTTCGACTTTCAGAGTTCCTGCCAATGAAAGATTGCGTACTGTGCCGGAGACGACTTTGAACATGCCGACTTTTGCATCCGGCGTGGCACTGATTGACAGTGTTACGGTGTGTTTCTGCCCGTCAAGAACTGTTCCAGCCGGCAGGTTCTCCATCGGGAAGCAGGATAACGCCGTCGCATCAATGTCGTCGTAAAGCTTGATCGTTCCGTCAGCGTCAGTCCATTTGGAAAGGTCAATGTTCTCCGGGTCGTCAGTTTTGAGTGCATTGGCAAAATCTGCCAGATCTGAAGCATTATAAATGCCTGCCGGCGCGACGAAAGGCTCTTGTGTTACCACGACCTTCTCTTTCTTGCCGTCCGCGGAGATTATTACATATCCCGTGCGTGCGGTCGCTTCAGCGTTCTTGCCCGCCACAAGGTTCACTGTGACTTCGCTGCCTCTCTCTCCTTTTGTTGACGGAGTAATCCAACTGTCTGCAACTAGTGTCCAGTCTTTGTTGGATTTGACTGTAAAGGTCTGGTTTCCTCCTTCAGGAGCGATGCTGAGTTCCATCGGATCTATTTCCAGTTCCAGAGACGGCCCTTTTTCTGAGCAGGACACTGACAAGATTCCTAGCAGGAGCGCGCCTGCTGCTGATAAATATTTTCTCATGATTACTTGGTGTTATTCGTTGTTGAAATGACATTTTTCAGCCATGCCGGATAATTGGAACATACGAATTTGAACAATGTGTGATTCGTCTGATACCATTTTATGGCTTTGGTGGAGTATACGGCATTGCCGTCGCCAGCCTTTTTGTCTACATTGTAAATGCTTACATTGATGCCGGCATTCAGATAGTCATTGACATTGATCCTGCCGGAACCTCCGGCCTCTTCATATAGATCTTTGGCGGCGAGATTGACCCAATTGAATCCCATGCCGTTGATGTCGGCGGGAGCCTTGCCGGAGTTCATGGCTATAGGCAAGCCGCTCTGAATTGCATAAGTCCAAGCCGCTTTCATGACGCTGTTGTCGAATCCCGTGCACAAGAGAATGACGAAATTATCGGCCTTCTTGGCCTTTACGATTTCACAAACCCTTTTTGCACAAGCGATTACGGGCTCCGGATTGTTTGCAGGATAGCTGATTCTCTTGATGTCGATGACCAGTCTCGTAGGGCTGTTTTTGCGCATTGCGGCGTCGGAATCTGTTCCCCGTTGCTCAGTTTGCCTGCGGCTCGGATTTTTGCCAATGTGGTCTTGTATGGAACGTTGCCGTTTATCTCGCAAGTTCCGCTGGCATGGGCGATTATTACTTCATTGTCCTTGGTGATGTATGCATCGCATTCTGCACCGTACACGCCTAGTGACATGGCGTATTTCAGCGCTTCCATAGAGTTGTCAGGCGCCCCGCATTCGCTGGCCCCGAACCTGTGTGCGACGATTCTGTTGTCGCACTCGGCCGGTTTCATCAGTTTCCCGGCCTGTTCGTCCGGATTCGGAAACTTGCTCCAATCAGGCTGGGCCGGCCAGTTGTCTTTCTGGCATCCGGTCAAAAGTAGTGCTGCCAGAAATATGTTTATGTGTAGCTTGTTCATAATCAATGTTATAGAGGGTTAATACCAGCCTTCTGTCTGTGTCAGATTGGAATTCTTGTTCCTTGCGTCCTTGTGGATTGGCCAGAGAAGAATATTCTTGCTGTTCCTTTTGGCTTTCAGGGTTGCGTTGTAGTCCCAGATGCTGTCCAGCCGTATCAATGCCCACCAGATTACGCCCTCGCACGGAAATTCGAGCATGTATTCTTTGCTCAATGCTTTCCTGACGGCATCTTTCGTGGCATCGGTGTAGAAATTCTCCTTGCCGTAAGCTCTCTTCGCAATGATGTTCAGGTAATTGAGGCTCTCGGAATAGGCTCCCTGGTAATATTTCAGTTCGGCTGCCATCATGATGGCTTGAGCGTAACGATAGTAAATCATGTCTGCGTCACGGACCATACTGCCGCTGCTGAGATCTCCTATGTATTTGTTCGGCCATGTGATGACACCGTCATTGACCAGCTCATTCTGGCCATATTTGCCTTCGCCGAGATTCGTGCCGACTCTTTTGTCTCCGTTTATATCCCTGCTTTTGCGGAGGTCGTCCAGGAAATTGTCACCATAGTCCAGCCACTGGGTGCTTCCGATAGGCACGGGATTGCATTGGAACTCTTTTTTTACGCCCGGTGTGGCGAAAGTGAAATAAACGGTATAGCCGCCGGTCAGTTTGAATGCCTGATCGTTGAGAAGCGCGAAAATAACTTCATTGCTGTTCTTGTTTCCGGTTCCGCGCCCGTCGAATATCTTGGAATAGTCCGCCAGTAGCCTGGAGTCGCCGCTCTTTACGCCGATGCTTTCCAGTGCTTCGGAAGCCATTGACAGATAGCCTTCTCCCGCCTTTTCTACGGAATACATCCACAGCGCGTATTCCGCTTTCAGCATGTTGACGGCATCCTTTGTCGCCAGATATTTGTTGGCTCCGAGTGCGCCGCTGTTGTCTACGGCAGTCTGTATGTCTTTTTCAATGAGTGCGTATACGGCTGATTTCGGGGATCTTGACGGATAGGTTTCTTTCTGTGATACCGATTCGATGGGTTCAGTGTTCAGCGGAACATCTCCCCAGATCCTGACAGCCCAGAAGTAACAATATGCGCGTGCGAAGGATGCTTGCCCTATTGCCCATGCACGGTCTTCATCTTTCATCGGGATGGCGGATGAAGGGGCATATTTCAATACTGCATTGGCTTGATCTATAGCATTGTACAGTTTCGACCACTTGCACGACGCTGTGGACGAGGTCATGTTGTTGTCGAGGATATCCTTCGCCATATAGACCTTGTTCAGGTGACTGTAACCCCACATGTATGGCCCTACGCGCAGTTCTCCCCAATGGAGCATGGATATGTCATCCTGGATGAAGTTCTCCCGGATGTCCGAATATATCGCATTGGCAGACGTCGTCACATGCACGCTCGTCTTCCACATGTTGCTGGCTGTGAGCTTGTTGTCCTGAACGATGTCCAGAGGATTGTCGCAGGATGAAAGCGCGCCGCATATAATCATTATTGGGATAATCTTGTTCTTCATGTCAGAATACTAGTTTTAGACTGAAAATAATCTTCCTTGCGTTAGGCATGAGGTTTCCCGTGTCGGAAGTGCTGTTGTTGTTGGTGGACAGGGCCTGGTACATGTCAGACGAACCATCTGAACCGATGCCGCTCTCCGGACTGATGGCTCCGGTGACGCCTGTGAAGTAATGGAGCGTGTTGCCTGATACTCCGATGGTTACTTTCTGCATCTTAAGCGGCTTTATCCATTTCTGAGGAAGTTCGTAGAACAGGGATACGTCCCTGATGCACAAATAGTCGGCCTTTTCTGTCATGATGCTTGAGTTTCCCCTCCAGTTCCTGTTTCCCCAGTCGGAGTCATTCGGCGTATAGCGTGCATATTCAGACTTGTCTCCAGGAGTTTTCCAGCAGTCATAGACGATGTCGCCAAGCGAAGAGTTGCAGTCTCCCATGGTGTTCTTCAGCAGCTGCATCTTCTGTCCGTTGATGATGGAGTGACCGATGGCATAATCGAGATAGACATTGAAAGTCAATCCCTTCCATCTGATGGTGTTGTTCAATCCTCCGACGGAATGCGGAACTACACTGCCGAGATAGAACATGTCCTCGGAGTTGATTATTTCATTGCCCTTGCCGTCCACGGCTGATCCTTTACGGTTGCACCACTCATAGTCGCCTGCATCTTTCCGGCCTGTGATTCTTTTACCGTCGCTTACGCGGAAGCCCTTGGATTCTGCATCGTACAGAGCCTTGTCAGCCTCGTCCAGATTCTGGATGATATGGTCGACCTTGTAGCCGTAAATCCTGCCAAGCGGTTCGCCGACAGCAGTGCCGCCGAAACGGTATCCGCTCTTGGATAGCTTGTAACCGCCTATTCTCCAACCTTTTTCGCCGGTGACGTGTCCGTCTTCGTCAATGATGTCGTACATATATTCATCAGGAAGCGAGAGTACCCTGTTCTTGGTGAATGCGTAGGTGAAGTCGGTGCTCCAGGAGAAATTTTTCGTGCTTATGTTTTCGGAATGCAATTCCATCTCGAATCCGTAGAACCGTGCGCTTCCGACATTGGCCTTGACACTGCTGTATGGGCTGGTGTCCGGAAGCGTTATGCTGAACAACATGTCGGAAGTCACCTTGTTATAGTAGTCGAAGATGAAACGTACCCTGTCCTTCAGAAAAGAGAGATCCATTCCCGCATCCAGTTGTGTGGTGGTTTCCCATTTCATGGATGTGTTCTGCATTTTGGATGGAATCATTGTCGGCAGGCTGCCATAGCTGGATGTCTCAAATGCGCCATAGGTGTCGTAAAGGCCGATTCCGTTGTTGCCTGTCTGTCCGTATGACAGCCTGATTTTGAATGTGTTGGCTGTTCTTTTTGCATTGCTCCAGAAAGGTTCTTCGGAAACGATCCATGCCACGGACGCTGCCGGGAAATATCCCCATCTGTTGCCTTTTGCGAATTTCGACGAGCCGTCTGCTCTGATTGAGCCTGAGACAATGTATCTGTTCCGGAAGTCGTAACCGATTCTTGCGAATCCGGAAATCATTGCCTGTTTTTCATCATTGCCGGAAGCTTCGAAGTTTGTGCCTGATTGAAGTACGGGAACATCGTCTGATGCGGCCCCTGATGATTTGGCTTTCACGACGGAGTAATTCTGAATCATGTATTCATATCCGGCCGTTGCGCTGAGATGGTGCGCGTCCCTGAAGGTCTTGTTGAATGACAAATGCGCCGTGAATGTGTCTACGGATTTGTTTGTCCTTGTCTGCGTCATAGGTCTGGTTGACGAAACCGTGTTTATTACTCCATCCCTTTCGCCGTATGTGTAGTAGCTTCCGATATAATTCTGCTCATAGCGGTTGTATAAGGCGTTGAGGGCCAGTCCGTCTATTATGGTCCATTTCAGGTTGAACGCTCCGGAATGCCTTGACGTGGAATTTTGTCTGCTGAAGAAACGTTCGTACCAAGCCGGGCTGTGGGCGTTTTTGTTGGTAGACACCAGCTGGTTCCATTCTCCGTCAAGGTTTTTCTCCATGGCTGTCGGCGCTGCGATGAGTCCGCGACCGATGCATTGATAATAATTGTCTACCGGAATGTGTTTTTTCTGTCGGGACATGTCAAATGCCGCGCCGGCCTCAAGATTGTCGGTGATTTTGAAACTGGTATTGCCGTGCATCGTGAAGACATTGTAGTCACTCATGGCGATTATACCGTCATCTCCCATGTAACTTGCAGATGCTGAGTATTTTACCCTGTCTGATGAGCCATTTACGCCGATATATTCCTTGTGCCAGAGAGCTGTGGAAAACCATTTTTCCTGCCAGTCATTGTCCTGGAAAATGATGACTTTGGTAGGGTCGACGGGGTCTGCCATCCAGGAATATCCGTCAGGCACGGTGCCGCCCCAGTCCAGGTATCTGGTTGAATAGATGGATTTGCTGCTGGTGTTGCCGGTGCCATATGCGTTCGGCCCTGAAAGCAGAAGTTCGGCCGGATGTTCCTTGTCATTGGCAAGAGCCTCTGAAATCGCCGGCCTGATGAAGTTCAGGTAGTCCCTGGAGTTCAATATGTTCCATGATGTAGAGGGGTTCTGGAATCCGACCTGCGTGTCCACTGTCAGCTGTATGCCTTTGGCGGCGGATCCTTTCTTCGTGGTTACCAGAATTACGCCATTCGATGCCCTGGCTCCATAAATGCCGGCAGAAGCTGCGTCTTTAAGGACTTCTATTGACTCGATGTCATTGGTGTTTATTCCGCTCATGTCTTCGCGGATTGCGCCGTCCACGATGTAGATCGGGTCGTTGGACATTGAAATGGATGACCCTCCGCGAATCATGAAACGCGGTGCTTCGCCCGAGAGCGCGTTGCTGGTGGAGACGCGCAATCCAGGAATCTTGCCTTTCAGGGCGTCACCTACGGTAGATGCCGGGATGTCGACAAGTTTGCCTCCTTCGAGTTTCGAGATTGATGAGGCCAGTGTCTTTCTGGATTGAGTGCCATAACCGACGACGAGTATCTCGTCGAGCAGCTGCGTATCATCGTCCAGTGCGATTTCGATATGCGAGAAGTTCTTGATTGTCAATTCCTTTTCGCTATATCCGAGAGAGGATACCACTATGCGTGAGTCTAGCGGTATACTGATGGCGAATGTGCCGTCTTCTGCTGTGATGGTTCCTTTTCCGGAATCCTTGTTCATCACTGCA
>OHHE01000369.1_pt1 | contig 11057 bp, 9 predicted proteins | sample 1567971 | NCBI WGS metagenome assembly OHHE01 (sample SAMEA3879508, study PRJEB24766) | human gut metagenome | biome: human-associated habitat; feature: feces | place: USA | collected 1985/1987 | reverse complement strand
TTAAGATTGTTAAAAATTAATTTATTTGCTTTACATTTCCATAAAATGGGTATAAACTTCGCAGTGAGAAAAAGAAAGGATAAGGAGATGGTTTTTTGAATGATTTAGCACAGAATCTTATTGAAGAGCTTCAATGTGAGACCGTCTTTACGATTCCTATTTTGGGTGGAATACCAGTATCTGAGGCAGTTGTGGTCACATGGATCATTATGGCAGTCCTGGTTGTAGTTTCATTTATACTGACCCGAAATCTTAAGGTGGATCATATAAGTAAAAGACAGGCTGTTGCGGAAAGCATAGTTACAGGTCTTATGAAGATGGTTCAAGGAATGGTTGGCGAGAAGGGTAAGGCTTATGTGCCGTATCTTACAACAGTTATGTTATATATTGGTGTTTCCAATATTATCGGACTGTTTGGATTTAAGTCCCCAACAAAGGACTTAAGAGTAACGGTAGCACTGGCACTTATGAGTATTATTCTTATTGAAGCTGCTGGTATCTATCACAAGGGTGTTAAGCGTTGGTTACACGGCTTTGTTGAGCCAGTTGCAATCGTAACACCAATTAACATTCTCGAAGTAGTTACAAAGCCACTTTCACTTTGTATGCGACTTTTCGGTAATGTATTAGGAGCTTTCGTTATTATGGAGCTTCTGAAAATGATACTTCCGGTAGGACTTCCGGTTGTGTTCAGTCTGTACTTCGATATATTTGATGGTTTACTTCAGGCATACGTATTTGTATTCCTTACATCATTGTATATTGATGAGATTACAGAATAATTAATTAAGAAAGCTTGTTGTGTAGGCAGATAGCCTATATATGAGTATATGTTAAGAAAAAGGAGATAAGATTATGAGTGGAACAATTATAGCTATTGGCGCAGGTATCGCCGTATTAGGTTCATTTGGTGCAGGTATTGGTATTGGTATAGCAACTGGTAGAGCTTCAGAAGCTGTTGCAAGACAGCCAGAGGCAGAAGGTAAGATTACAAAGACACTTATTCTTGGTAGTGCGTTGGCAGAGGCTACTGCTATTTACGGTTTCGTTATCGCCCTTATGATTATCGTTATGCTTGCTTAAGCATAATAAAAGCCTGCTTTGGCAGACAAATATAAAGATAACAAGAAAAGATTAAAGGAAAGGCAGGGAATAAGATGCTCCAGTTAGATGTTTGGAATGTTTTATTTACAGTTATTAACCTTTTAATTCTCTTTGTGCTTATGAGAATATTCTTATATAAGCCAGTTCAGAAGATTATTGCAGCAAGACAGGCAGAGGCCGATAAGCAGTTTGACGAGGCTGCGGCTAAGCAGAGCGAAGCAGAAGAACTTAAGACTAAGTATGAAGCAGTTTTAAGTGATGCTGAAAATGAGAAGAAAAAGGTTGTTGCTGAGGCGAGAAAGACTGCTGATGAAGAATATCAGCGTATCGTAACAGATGCACACAAGACAGCTTCACAGATTAAAGATGACGCCGAGGCTGAGGCAATAAGCCAGAAAGAACAGATATTAAAGAAAGCAGAAAAAGAAATTGCAGATATGGTTGTAGATGCAGCAGCTAAGGTTGTCGGAAGCAATAGTGCCGATACTAATGCAGCACTTTATGACACATTTTTGAATAAAGCAGGTGATAAATAGTGATACAGACAGCAATTGATTATGCAAAAGAATTACATAAAGCTGGAATGACACACGAAGAATTATCTTCGGTGAAAGATATATTTGATGTTGTACCACAGGTTAAGGAAGAACTTAATGATCCTACGGTATCACTTGAGAAGAAGCATCTTGTGATTCAGAAAGTATTTTCTAAAAATGTAAGAAACTTCTTACAGCTTTTATGTGATAATAATGATGTTAATTTATTTGAAGAAGTATATAAAGCTTTAACAGAACTTGAAAAGACACCAGAACAGAAGGAAAGTTCAGCAGTCCTTACATATGTTGAAGCACCATCTGATGAGCAGCTTGCAGGTATTAAGAAGTTCATTGAGAAAGAATTCCATAATCCTGATATCAAGCTTGAGATGGTTAAAGATCCATCTCTTAAGAGTGGATTTGTATTAAAGGTTGGCTCTAAAGAGTATGACTGGAGTGAGAAAGCACGTATTGACCAGTTAAAGAGCAGTATTGCCAAGGCGGTTGGCATAGGCTCGGCTACAGCAAGTGAGAAAGGTATTCTTTCAATCCTTGAAGCTAATATCGAAGATTTCCAGCTTGAAGTTAAGGATAAAGAGATTGGTGTAGTTAACTGGGTTGGTGATGGTATTGCCAATGTTGATGGAATTGACCACGCTTTTTATGGTGAAATCGTTATATTCGACAGCGGTGTAAAAGGTATGGTTCAGGATGTCAGACGTGATGAAGTCGGCGTTATTCTTTTTGGTAGTGATATTGAAGTTAAAGAGGGCAGTAAGGTTGTCCGTACAGGAAAGATGGCTGGTGTTCCAGTTGGTGAAGGTTTCCTTGGAAGAATTGTTGATGCACTTGGTTCACCTATTGATGACAAGGGTGATATCCAGGCAGATGGCTACAGACCAGTAGAGTGTGAAGCACCTGGTATTACAGAGCGTAAGTCAGTATCAGTACCTATGGAGACTGGACTTCTTTCTATTGATTCAATGTTCCCTATAGGACGTGGACAAAGAGAGCTTATTATTGGTGACCGTCAGACAGGTAAGACAGCTATCGCAACAGATACAATTATTAACCAGAAGGGTAAAGGCGTTATCTGTATATATGTCGCTATTGGACAGAAAGCTTCTACAATAGCCAAGCTTGTTAATACATTAAAGACAGCAGGTGCTATGGATTATACAACTATTGTATCAGCTACAGCAGCAGATCCAGCACCATTACAGTATATTGCCCCATATGCAGGTACAGCTATGGCTGAATACTTTATGCACAATGGCAAAGATGTACTTATTATATATGATGATCTTTCAAAGCACGCGGTTGCATATAGAGCAATATCACTTCTGCTTGAGCGTTCACCAGGACGTGAAGCTTACCCAGGTGATGTATTCTATCTTCATTCAAGACTTCTTGAAAGATCAAGCCGTCTTTCACCAGAAGCAGGTGGTGGTTCAATAACAGCACTTCCTATTATAGAGACACAGGCAGGCGACCTTTCAGCATATATACCAACCAATGTAATATCTATTACAGATGGTCAGATATTCCTTGAAAGTGAGTTATTCTTCTCAGGCCAAAGACCAGCCGTTAACGTAGGTCTTTCTGTATCCCGTGTTGGTGGTGCAGCACAGACTAAGGCTATGAAGAAGGCAGCAGGAAGTATCCGTATTGATCTGGCACAGTACAGAGAGATGGAGGTGTTCACACAGTTCAGTTCAGATCTTGATGAGAACACCAAGGAACAGCTTCAGTATGGCAAGGGACTTATGGAGCTTTTAAAGCAGCCTCTGTGTAATCCGCTGTCAATGGCCGAGGAGGTTATCATTCTGGTAGCAGCTACCAATAAGGTATTCCTTCCAGTTGAGGTTTCAGAGGTCAAGAAGAAGAAACTTGAGATGCTTGAATACTTCCACAGTGCCCATAAGGATATCGTGGATGAGATCGAGGAGAAGCAGGTGCTTACCGATGAGCTGAAGGACAAGATAGTCGCAGCCGCTAAGGAGTTTATCGAGAGATAGATCTCAGGAGAAATAAGAAGATTCGTTGAGAGGTGATTTGATTGGCAAATACCAAAGAAATCCAGAATAGAATAAAGAGTATCAAGGATACTCAGAAGATCACCAATGCAATGTATATGATCTCATCTTCCAAGCTTAAAAAGGCGAGGACAGATCTTGAGAACACGGAGCCTTACTTCTACACACTCCAGGTTGCTCTTGCCAGAATGCTCAGACATGTTCCTGAGATGGAGCATCTGTATTTCGACAGCAGAGAGGGAATCAAGGAAGAGGACAGAAGGCGAGGTTATCTGGTCATTACCGCCGACAAAGGTATGGCTGGTGCCTACAACCACAATGTAATCAAGATCGCTGAGCAGGAGCTTGCAGCCCACCCAAACAGTGAGCTGTATGTAGTCGGCCAGGTGGGAAGACACTACTTCGCAAAGAAGGGAGTGCCTATAGATATACATTTCCAGTATACAGCGCAGAATCCTAGTCTTCACAGAGCCAGAGTCATAGCGGACAAGATGCTTGAGAACTATGAGAATGGCGATATAGATGAGGTATACATCATATATACCAACATGAAGAGCAGTGTGGTCGTTGAACCGCAGATGATACAGCTCCTCCCTATGAAGAGGACTGACTTCGCAGGCGTTCCTGCGGATGTGTTCCACGAGGAGATTACCATGGAGCCTTCACCGAAGGCAGTGCTTGACCGAATCGTACCAAACTGTGTCATGGGATATATATACGGCGCTCTGGTAGAGTCCTTCTGCAGTGAGCAGAACAGCCGAATGATGGCGATGGACTCAGCCACAAAGAGTGCCAAGGAGATGCTGGATGATCTCAATATCAAATACAACAGAGCAAGGCAGGCAACCATAACGCAGGAGATCACAGAGATCGCGGGCGGCGCCAGAGCTCAGAGAGACAGGAGCTAATAAGCTCAATAAATAATTGTAAAGGAGGTCTGATGTTTTGAAAAATGGTAAGATAGTACAGGTCATGGGACCTGTCGTAGACGTAGAATTTCCAGACAACGATCTGCCATACATCAAGGATGCTCTTGAAGTAGATAATCATGGAAAAAAATGTGTTATGGAAGTAGCACAGCACGTAGGAAATAATACAGTAAGATGTATCATGCTGTCCGCCAGCGAGGGACTTTCAAGAGATATGGAAGTCGTTGCGACCGGATCAGGAATCAAAGTTCCAGTAGGAAATCAGACACTTGGACGTCTGTTCAACGTGCTTGGTGAGACAATAGATGGCAAGGAGGATCTCTCAGACACAGAGCACTGGGTAATCCACAGAGAGCCGCCAACATTTGAGAATCAGAGTCCTGTCATCGAGATACTTGAGACAGGTATCAAGGTCATAGATCTTCTTGCACCTTACTCAAAGGGTGGTAAGATCGGTCTGTTCGGCGGTGCCGGAGTTGGTAAGACAGTCCTTATCCAGGAGCTTATCCAGAATATCGCATCCGTACATGGTGGATACTCAATATTCACCGGTGTTGGAGAGCGTTCAAGAGAGGGAAATGATCTGTGGACAGAGATGAGCGAGTCAGGCGTTATCGACAAGACCGCCCTGGTGTTCGGACAGATGAATGAGCCACCTGGAGCTAGAATGAGAGTTGGTCTTACAGGACTTACTATGGCTGAGTATTTCAGAGATAAGGGTGGAAAGGATGTACTTCTTTTCATCGATAACATATATAGATTTACACAGGCAGGTTCAGAGGTTTCAGCCCTTCTTGGACGTATGCCATCAGCCGTTGGTTATCAGCCAACTCTTCAGACAGAGATGGGTGCTCTTCAGGAGCGTATTACATCAACTAAGAATGGTTCTATCACATCAGTTCAGGCTGTATATGTACCAGCGGATGATTTAACTGACCCAGCACCAGCAACAACATTCGCTCATCTTGATGCAACTACAGTTCTTTCTCGTTCTATAGTTGAACTTGGTATTTATCCAGCGGTAGATCCACTTGAGTCTACATCAAGAATTCTTGATCCAAGAATCGTTGGTGAAGAACATTATAAGGTTGCCAGAGATGTTCAGGAAATCTTACAGAAGTACAAAGAACTTCAGGATATTATCGCAATCCTTGGTATGGACGAACTTTCAGAAGAAGATAAGATGGTCGTATCAAGAGCAAGAAAGGTACAGAGATTCCTCTCTCAGCCATTCTTCGTTGCAGGACAGTTCACAGGACTTGAAGGACGTTATGTACCAATCAGTGACACAATTCAGGGCTTTAAGGAAATCATCGAAGGTAAGTATGATGATATACCAGAAAGTTATTTCCTTAACTGTGGAAGTATTGATGATGTACTTGCTAAGGTATCTAAATAGGTATCAGACACGGATATTAAAGTATAATTAGATATCTTGATAAGGAGAATAGATATGGCGGATACAGGTACAATGAAGCTTCTGGTTAATACGCCAGAAAGAGTATTTTTTAATGGTGAAGCCACATTTGTTGAATTAGCTACAAGTGAAGGTGAGATAGGTGTGTATCCACAGCATATCCCACTTACTGCAGTGTTAGTTCCATGTGTGCTGACTATTCACCAGAATGACGGAATTAAGAAGGCGGCTGTACACGGCGGTATTGTTGAAGTCCTTAAGGATAAAGTGACAATATTAGCAGAGATAGCTGAATGGCCTGATGAGATTGACGTCAATCGTGCCAATGATGCCAAGATAAGAGCAGAGAGAAGACTTGCCAGCAAGGACAGTAATCTTGATGTTCCTAGAGCTGAGATGGCATTAAAGAGATCACTTGCACGTTTAGGTGCTGCTGATTAATAATTAAAGTATATACCTTCCATTAACTGGTAATAATGTTATTAGTTAATGGGAGGTTTTTTATGTATAAATGCAGAAAATATAAATTACAGCGGATAGCTGTTACAATAGCGGCTATTCTGTGGATTGTTACAGCAGTGAGAAGCTTTATGGAAAGAAGTATATATGCGGTTAATAATACAGGCAGTGATATTGTTAGTATATTCAGCGAAAATGTGGATAACAATGTCCAATCTGACATAAGTGTGGATACAGAGCTGTCAGATAATTACTTATCTGAGCAGGCAATGTGCCTTATACTTGAGAAAATGGCATCAGAGATAGGAATTAACCGCTATAATATACAGTATTCTGGTAATAACTCTTATGAAAATGTGTATAATAACCGTTATATTTCACGGGAATGTGTATTAACGCAGGATTCTTTATATGGAACAGTAGTTATGGGGATAAAAGCGACAGATGAGGATAAGAACTATATAAGTATCCACATAAAGCTAGGCAAAGGAGTAACATCAACAACTGCATACAAGGCGAAGCTTGAAAAAATATGCAATATATACGGAATTGATAGTAATGTTAACGTATGTATAACAGGCCAGTGTGATGGTGATAAAAGCATAGAAGAAAGAAATCAGATAACCGGTAACATATTAAGCCAGCTTGGTGCAAAAGAAGCAGAAGCAAGCCGAACTAAGGACTTGTATACAATATATGCCTATGATAAAGACACAGATGGCTATATGTACATTGGAAAGAAAAAGACCAATATTAATATATCAATGAATTATGATGAAACAACAGACAAGACTAATATATATCTGGCGACCCCAATTAACAGAGGGGACTATTAATAAAATTGCAGACTATCAGACCACTACATTTATTGAGATAATAGGCTTATATTAATTGCTACTTGTGTATTGTCCGCAAAGATATTAAAATAGTACAGTAAGCCTAAAATGGAGGTTATGATATTGGATATTACACAATTACTTGATATATGTATTAGCGATAAGCTTATAGATATGGTTATAAGCGGACAGAAGAATAAAAGCGAAGATAAGGCAGTAAAGGTAAGAATAAGACCAGTTATTCTTAAGAATGAGATTGAATACCAGGTGTCTGAATTTGTAGGAAGAAAGGTGTTACATTCTAACCATAGTGCTGCTGATGTAAAGAAGAAGATAATTGATTATATGACAGAGGATTTCAAGCAGGCACAGATTAATATGACTGATGCGGCTGCAACCATACTTTCAAGCAAGAGTAAGACATTGACCTGCAAATATAAAAAAGCAGGACAGTTAAAGGTACAGAGAGATCTGAGCCATAACAGAACCAAGAAATATATAATACAAGAAGGAAAGCCTGTGGCATTTATGATAGACCTTGGTGTTATGGGACAGGATGGTAAGATTATAAGAACAAGATATGATAAGTTCAGACAGATTAACCGTTTTCTTGAATATATAGAAGATATACTTCCAAAGCTTGATAAGGAAAGAGAACTTACAATAATTGATTTTGGCTGTGGAAAATCTTATCTTACATTTGCTATGTATTATTATCTTAAGGAGCTTAAGGGTTATAATATACGAATTATAGGACTTGACCTTAAGGCAGACGTAATAGAACATTGTAATGAACTTAGAACAAGATACGGCTATGATAAGCTTGATTTCTATGTTGGAGATATAGCAACGTACAAAGATGTGGACAAGGTAGATATGGTGGTCACACTGCACGCCTGTGATACAGCAACGGATTATGCACTTGCCAAGGCAGTTAAGTGGGGGGCGGAGGTTATATTATCAGTGCCTTGCTGCCAGCACGAAGCTAACAGGACAATAAAGAGCGATATATTATCGCCGGTTATGGACTATGGCATATTAAAAGAAAGAATGGCGGCTATAGTAACAGATGCGGCAAGAGCCAAGCTTCTTACAGCTAATGGCTATGATACACAGATATTGGAATTCATAGATATGGAGCATACTCCTAAAAATCTTCTTATAAGGGCAGTTAAGAGTAGTAAAGAAGACATCTCTGCCAGAGAAAAGACTAAAGATATGTTAGAGGCATTGAATTTGGAACTGACAATCGACAAGCTTATATAAGAATGGAGATAATATGAGAAAATCTGATAAAAAGGTAAGTTCTAAGTATCTTGTACTTGGAATAATATTTATAGTTACGATGGTGCTCACATTTTTGTCAATGAGTTTTGAGTCAGTTACACCATCGGCAACAACTATGTCTGCGGCGACAATTCCTGTTATAACTATGCAGTCAGAAGAGGGCAATGAGTTCAATTCATTGCACGGTTTTACACAGGAGATTAATCAGGCACTGATTAATGATAATCTTACTCCAGTGGCAAAGACAAGACAGCTTCCTATTATTATTCACAATTATGGAGCTGAGGTGCAGGAGCTTACATATAAGATAAGAAATCTGTCAGATAACGGACTGATAGAGAATACCAAAGTTACAGAGCTTGTTAATAATGGTGAAACAATTACTGCCACACTGAATATCAAGAATCTTATAGATGATAATACGCAGTATGCTCTTGAGATAATATTAGAGACAAGCACACACGAAGAAATTCACTATTATACAAGAATTATTACAGGTGAAGACTATTCAATAGATGATAAGTTTGCATTTGTGGAGGACTTTAATGCCTGTACATTTAATCAGGACAGATTAAGTGAAATACAGAAGTATATAGAAACTTCGTCTGCTGGCAATAATAATAATTTTGGAAAGGTTAATATCAACAGCACATTAAGCCAGATTGGCTGGGGTGATATGGGACCATATGTAGAAAGCCAGCTTATACCGGTTATTAAGGAGATAAGCAAAGACGTGGCTGTAATAACATTTGATTATAAGATAGGTGCTATTAATGAATATGAATCTTATGACTCTTATAATGTGTATGAATATTACCGTATAAGACAGACTACAAGCGGATTTTATCTGCTTAATTATGAAAGAGAAGCTAACCAGATATTTGACGGTAAAAACGACATCTTATCAACAGCTAAGATTAATCTTGGAATACAGTCAGGAACAACAGCTGAATTTAATTCTGACGAGAAGGGAACTTATTCATACTTTGTCAATGAAGGTTCTCTGTGGTGCTACAATATTGATACTAATATGTATACAAGAGTATTCTCATTTAACGCCGATGAAACAGATGGCATAAGAGAGAACTATAACCAGCACGGAATAAAGATACTTAATGTAAGTAACGATGGCAACTGCGATTTTATAGTATATGGATATATGAACAGAGGTGAGCATGAGGGCGAGTCGGGCGTATCTTTGTGCAAGTATTCATATGAAGATAATATAGTAGAAGAAAGATTGTATATTCCAATGGATAAGCCATATGACATATTGTCACAGAATGTTGGCCGAATAGCTTATCTTGCTGATGAGAATACATTTTATATATTAATGGACGATACACTGTATTCGATAGATATTGTAAGTAAGGAAGTTATGACAGTAGTGTCTGGGCTTGTGGACGGAACATATGCTGTATCAGAAAATGGAGATGCCATAGCCTACAGTATGAATGGCAGATTATATAGTACAGACTCAATACGAATATTCAATATGAGTACGGACAGCGAGAAGATAATTAAGGCTGACGACAATGAATATATAAGATGTCTGGGATATATTAATGGAGATTTCGTATATGGCATAGCTGATAAAGCTGATATTCTTATAAAAGAGGATGGAAGCAGGACATTTGCAATGTATAGGCTTGAAATAATGGATTCTGATTACAATGTAATAAAGGAATACGAACAGCCGGGTGTATATGTAAGTGATGCTTCGGTAAGTGATATGCGTATCAATCTTACAAGAGTTGTGAAATCAGGTGATGGTGATTATGAAAGTACAAGTATTGACCAGCTTATTAATAAAGATGAGAATAAACAAGAAGATGGACTTACACTGGAAACTATAGTTACAGATAACAGAAAGCAGGAGCTTGCAATTAAGCTTATGAAAGCACTTCCGGCAGGCAGTGTGGAATTCAGGACATCTTCTGAGGTAAGTTATAAGGATAATGCACTGCTGGAGCTTGATAATGATTTTGCCGGTGATGGACGATATTATGTATATGGGTATGGACGTTTTCAGGATAGTACAACCCAGATATCAAAGGCTATAATACTTGCCAATGACACATATGGTTCAGTTAATGATTATAATGCTAACACAATATGGAAGCGTTACAGGAACACCTCAGCACAGATTAAAGGACTTAGTATAATTGATGCTGGTTCATCTCTTAGAACGGCATTACAGACAGTGGCTTCCTATGCAGGTGCACAGTTTGATATTAATGCTTATATACAGGATAAAACGGCTGACGAGATATTAAGCCTTATTCCAGGTGTTGCAGGACTTAGTGTGAAGTCAGTAACAGTCGATAAAATGCTCAATTTTATTGATAATGGCTGTCCGGTTATAGGCAAGAGCGGAAGTGAGTCATATGTAATAATTACAGGCTATGATTCTAAAAATATAACATATATAGATACTGCTTCTGATTCAATGG
>OHHE01000363.1_pt1 | contig 11161 bp, 10 predicted proteins | sample 1567971 | NCBI WGS metagenome assembly OHHE01 (sample SAMEA3879508, study PRJEB24766) | human gut metagenome | biome: human-associated habitat; feature: feces | place: USA | collected 1985/1987 | reverse complement strand
GGTCAGCCTCTTTCTGTGGATCTCCGCCATTTGAATAGTGGTATACTCCCAGAAGTTTTTTTCTACTCAAAACTTTATCGCAATGCGCTGCAAAGTATCTGTTCTTGTAGTTCGTTCCCTCGGTCGCCTTCACGATGCAGAAGTCGTATGGCACTTTGGCAAGGTCTATATTTTTATCTCCCTGCCATGCACTGATGTCTATTCCATTCATATTATTCCCCACCTTTCTCTTCGCTCTTTGAGGTTAATATATCTATTGCTTTATTGATTACCTTAGGAAGCGGTACACCCATGAGACCAGCGTTCTCCACAATACTGATCGTCTCATTTACAATAAATCCTATTATCACCGCATCCCGGATATAGTTTGACCCTATCGCCAGATCGAGCCTATAGGCTATCAATACAAACAAAAGGGACATGCCCTTACGACATAATCCCTTCCATCCTGCCTTGCTCTCTAAGGCTCCTGACGTTGTTTTCTTACTGTTGTGAAAAACTCCAGCCACCACCAAGCCACTCACATAGTCTATGGCCATGAACATGACCAGTGTTGCCAGCCCTGCATCCCATCCACCAAACAGGGATGCTATCACACCGCCTATTGCTCCGGCGGTTGTACATATTGCATTTTTCATACTTTTTATCCTCCTAAATTAAGATGTCAATTTATCGCCTGTCAGCCATGTTCCAGAGAGTGATATCTCATCATTTGCTGCAAGTTTCACTGTAGTACCCATCATGCAGATGTTTCCGTCAGGCCCCACGATTCCTGTAACCGGCGGTCCCTGCTGACCGGATGATACAGCTACGATCGATACCGGCCTGAAACCAGTCGGGACGGATGCAACACCTACAGTTCCGGTCCTACCAACAGCGTATGACTTCTTGACCTTACATGACATGTACATCTGCACAACATTGCCGATACGTCTGAGGTTTCTGTTTGTTATATTAGATGCATTTGTGCTGTTAACCGTTATTGCTCCAGATACACCTGTACCATCGAGAGCCATTCCAATGCCGCTGTCAAGATAAGATGAGTTGCCTGTCTTCCTGTTTGTACCGGCTGAATAGTCACTATCTGTTGTCCTCGTAAACGCAAGTGCATTTCCATACACACTATTGTATGCCGCTACTGCCCAAGTCGAATTTAGGGTTGGAAGCGATATGAGCGGGTAATAGTCGTTGTCAAGAATGGTATCGCCAGCATTAAATACCGCATTATCCCTTGCGGTCAGCCAAGTCGATGCTAAGATTGAGTCTATTACCTTAAAAAGTGACGCTCCCACATCTCCTCTGACTGTCAGTGACGACTCGCCAGAGTTATCACCGATGATAGTATTCTTTCCAAGCCATACCACGCCTGCCTTAGCTGCGCTCACCGAACTGTCATTCGTTATGTATATACCATCGCTTCCGATCACAAGCTGCTGCTTCAGTCCAGCGATACCTACAATGATGTTGCCATCCTTGAATGTTATATACTTTGAATAGTTGTCCGGATCCGCTTCGTCAACGTTTATAAGTTTCTCCCAGAATAGCTTCAATTCATTCCCAGACTTCTCAACTGACAGAGCCTTGTTGTAAGCTGCCTTTGCCGCTTCATAGCTGCTTGACTTAGATACATCTGAATATGACACAGAACCATCACTCAATATTGTCTGATCTACAAAGTACAAAGTATTGGTAGATCCACTGGTGTAGCTTGGCTCAGTTGTAACCCATTTCCCACCGGGAGGATTTGCCGTTGGCTTAGCTGGTGCTGTAGCCGTGGATGACTGAAGTAGATAATATCTTGTTACACTCTTGACATCCTTGACATTAAATATGGTTATTTCTGCCTTGGCTTTGATTGTAGCCATAGAAACACCCCCTTACGCTTCAAGCTGACATGTTATAGCCAGTGAGTTAGGTACATCTCCTGCACCCACCGCATAAGTATTTGAAGACTTCTGGTATACTCCGCCTGCATACCACTTGACTGTACCTATCCCAGATACTACTCCTGTTGAAGAAATAGTTTGTTCAGCACTGCCCTTGAATACATGTGCTGTAAGTACCGTAGAACCGGTGTTATTCTTAAAGATGATTCCGGCACTTGATGTAATTGTTAATGTCAGTGCATCCGCTCCTGCATTGCCCTGAGGGCCCTGTGGGCCTGTTGCTCCTGTTGCGCCTTTCTCACCCTGAGGGCCAGTTTCTCCAGTTGCGCCTTTATCACCCTTGGCGCCCGTTTCGCCTTTGATTCTTGCCCATGTATAAGCCCCTACTGTTGCCGGGTCTGTCGGGTTATAATCTGTACATGTACCTATATACATTCCAACATCTTCACCCGAGTTTGATGTGAATGTTTTTCCTCCATCGTTTGAATATTTTACATGAAAATACGATGTCTTGCCGTTTGCCCCAGCTGCCCCTGGAGTTCCATTAGTGCCGTCCTTAACAGTCTGGGTATGTGTACCGTCTTTATCGGTGATGGTTATGGTTGTCACGCCGTTTGTTTTAGTGACTGATACAGTTGGGGATACACCCTGCGGGCCCTGAGGTCCCTGTACTCCCTGATCACCTTTATCGCCTTTAGCTCCTGTTGCTCCTGTCTTCGCTACGGCAAACGAGAACTTCTTGTTGATCGTTACCCCATCAACAACAACTGGGATAGTTGCCTCGCATGCAGTTGTCAGCTTCACCGTCAGAGTAAACGTGATTGTGACTTTTGAAGTTCCACTGTTACTTACCGCAGCTGTCACTCCTGTTGGGCAAACTATTGCCTTGGCATCTACTGTAACAACGGAACACATGTTATTACCACAATATGCTGCCGCATCTGTTGTGCATTTAGAACCGGCCGCAGCTCCCTGCGTGTCCCCAAGGAATGTGTATGCTTCGCTTGACAACACTACGTTGTAAGCATCTGATACATCAAGTACAGTAACCTGATCTGCTGCTTTTATTGTTGCCATATATATAATCCTCCTTAATCTGTTATAAGTTCACACATGAAAGTTACTTTTGTGTCCACGTCATCTGGTGAAAGGGTAAAAGAAAATCCGTCGTTACTCATTCTTGAATCGGCGGATGATATTATTCCATATTCTTCTTCATCAAGTTTCTGCCATTTCCACTGGATGTAGGCTGAACTTCCATACACTTCATGTAACTTATCTATTTCTGTTATCCTGTCTTTTCCGTGGTATATCACCACAGACAAGACTGTTGATACTGCATTATTTTTAAATACGGTTCCTCTTGATGATTCTATCCTCAGGAGTGTGGTTATCTCATCTCTAACATTATCAACATCCTGTTTTATGTCGCTTATAACGTCCTCTATGTTCTGCTTACCGAGGGTAAATTTATCTGCCGATATGGCAAGATGGGATTCTCCCTTATTGTCAACATAGAACATTATGAAATTGTCAGAATCACCAATGTTTATCTGGCCATCACTTCCGAGATATGTTCCCCGGGATGTATTACTCATACTCTCTTTTGCGCCAGAGTATAAACCACCATCCGCTATGTGCCAGCCGCCTATTGTTGCTCCAAATGCCACAAGATCATCAACAGCTATCTTAGTTGCCGTGATAGACTTGGCTCTGATCACACCGCCATCAAGGCTGTTGTAATCCGTCTGCTCTTTCTCTACTGTGTTACAATCAGTATTCAGTTTGTAATACAGACCATCTTCACCCTTGATGACGAGCTTATCCGCTATGACTGTACCACCCTTGATACTGTCTCCCAGGATAGTCACACCAACGAGTGTTCCTGTGACCTTCTGATCACCGACCACAACATCTTCAATCAATCCCGACTTGGCGAAAAACTGCTCCAGAGCTGCCTTACCTATATTTGCAAAATCTATCTGTGCATACTTGATAGCCGCATCTTTCGCATCCAGCTTATCTGCGTACAAACGCCTGTATACCTGCTGCACATAGTTCTCGGTTGGGCTTACATATGTCGCTTCACTGAGTTCTGTACTGCCATATGATCCGATAGCCGTTATAAGCCCGCCGTCATAACTGAAATCCAAGCTCATGACCGGCACCGGATATGCTTTGCCATCTCTGCTCAATACCTGTACTATATCTCCAAGCTCAAGTCTCATATCACCCGCAAAACTGCATGTCGTTGGATGATAGCTCATATCCTTCAGCTTTGCATACAGGCCGTCAAGAATCTCCTGTGTCATCAGGAAGTTGCTTGTTGCTATTCCTGTAAGCCCCTGTCCTGATTTTATTGTGCTGTTCTCATCAACAGCACATGAGATATACCCAACCTGAAACATGTTCTCTTGCACAACAACATCATCAAACGACCTGTTAAGCCCTACCGAATAATCCGTTGTCGTGTACCACCTGAAATCAAGCACTCCGTTCCTGTCAAATGTCGCAAACTTACCAGTAAGGCCGGCTATGAACCCAACTGCCTGTCTGTATGTGTAGCCATCAAAGTTTTTTGATATGTTGATTCCTGACGGAGCATTCTTCATTCTGATGCCTGTCAATGTCTCTATCTCTGCACATACCTCCGATATATCACAAGGATATAAGAGATTAGACAGATAATATCCTGACATCTTGTAAGCCATCCTGTCGTATGCCGTGAATGTGATCCTGCCATCATCAACAGTAGGTTTCTGGGCCATGAAGTATCCCATCTTGACATACTCTATACTGTCATCATCAAGCATGAGGCCTATCTCAAGCAGAAATTCCCTGCCGGTCAGACTTATATCCGGCTGTATCATTGTGATATCAAGCTGCGTGGAACTGGCGCACCCTATCTCTAAGGTGCTTGTTCCAGTTCCGGCTATACACTTCATATCAACACTGACAAAACCGGATTCTATGACAGTGTCATCACATGTTATACGTGCTCTGAAGGTTCTGCCATCGCCCATTATTCTATTGCCAAAGTTATCTGATACTTTCGTGTACATCCGATATCTCCTACTTCTCTATCAGGTCAACTCCAACCCCTGTATACCTGTACATTCCATCACGTATGTCATATACCGGGTATGTCGGAGTGCCTGCATACATCCTCTTTGTTACATATTGCTTTGTTCGTGGATCCTTGAATTTAACATCAAAAAAAGAATCATAGATTGCACTCTCTATAAGTGCTATCTGTGATTCTGTGAGGTAATTCCACTTAATCTTCAATGTCATCTTTCTGGCCACGATATCACCGAACATTTCTCCATCCGAGACTCGCCCAGTGTTCTTGCTCCAGATCTTCTCTGGCGCATAAGTGAGACCACCATTGATCGCTGGATCTGGCATGTCCACTCCATTTATAACAAGCTCTGCTGCCACAGTCTCACTCCTTTCCTATACCAATATTGGATTCTTGCCTGTCTGGATGGTCCTGTCGTTGATGTCCTTTATAACAACATCTGTAACCTGTTTGCCGCCGACATATACATTTATCACAGGTGTGTTTCCACCTGACTTGCCGCCACCGCTGTTCGCCGCTGTGACCGCCCTGTATACACCAGCTTCAATACCTTCGACTATCTGAGCATTATTCGCAACCGCTGTCTTACCATTGCTGAACTTACCAACAAGCTCTCCGTGGTTCGCCATGAACAAGCCGTCCTCCGGGAAACCGCCAGTCGCAAATGTGGATATATGTCCAACATTAAAACCAATTGTAGTTCCATCGAATAATGTCTTATATTTTCCGTGAATAATATCATAATAACGGATAGGATTAATCTTCCAACTCAGCTTGTTAAGATTGTCGATAATGTAAGTATTTATCCATCCAATAACCGTATTTATGGCTGATCTGAAACCGTTTTTTAGTGCCTGCGCAGAAGTAGCTGCTACGATTGTGAACCTTACAGTCTTATTCTTCCACTGTGCCGATCTATTGTTCCACCACGTTTTTATGCTCTGAATCGTTGTCACGGAATTAACGCTAAACTTTGATATCTTATCCTTCCACTGATCCGCCCTGTCCTTCCACCATTGTCTTATAGCCGCTGGTGTAGTTGCTACAGTGGCAGTCAATATAGCGGTTTTATCTTTCCAGTCCTGCAGCTTATCTGTTGCCCAGTCTTTTATCTTACCAACAGTTTCCTCATCAAGCGCCGCTGACAACTTTGCAGCTATAGGCAGTGACTTGTTTTCTGAGTCTCCCCACAGGCTCTTTATCGATTCCCAAATATCTGACAAAGTATTCTTCAACTTGAGACCAACCTCAAGTGCTGTATCCTTGAGTTTAGCCCATACATCTTTGATACCTTCCCATATCTTCTGTGCCTGATCTGACCAGTCTGTGCTCTTGATCTGATTGATAATAGCATCCCAGATAGCAAGTACCAATTTGTAAAATGCGCCTGCAACACTGATGACAGCCTTGATAGCACCTGTAATGATTCCTATCCAGTCTACCGATGTTATTGCATCGACAAGATCTGTACCAATAGAATCCCAGTCCACTTCATCGAAGAATGTCGATATACTGTTCAGTACACCCTTTACACCCTCACCGAAGGTCTTACCACCCTCCTTAAAGTCTATCGCTCCAAAGAAGTTATTAACTGTCTTGCTTGCACTCTCCCCGGCTTTCTTCCAATCAAACGTCTTGGCAAAGCCAAAGCCTGTATCTATGACATTCTGAACCGCTGTACCAAGCGTATCTCCAGCCAGCGACCAATCTGTAGTGGACAGCGTGCTGTTTAGTGTTTCCGCAAGGGACTCTCCCCACTTCTTAAAATCAAACTTCTTCTGGAATGTATTGATTGCTCCCAGAATTGTGTTGATTCCATTACCAAGTGTGGATCCTACAAGATTCCAGTCTGTCTCCTCAACTGCTCCATTTAAAAAGTCGGCTATCTTCTCGGCTATGCTCTTGCACTTCTTCTGGACACTGCTCCAATCAATAGATCCTAAAGCACTGTTTATCTTGTCTCCAAGGGCCTTTCCAACAGCTTCCCAGTTGCCACTCTTGATAGAATCTGCAAGGCTGCTTGATATATCAACCTTTGTGGTTTTCCAGTTGCCTGTATTCAGTCCGTTTCCGGAGCTGCCGCTTCCGGAGCTTCCACTGTTATCATCCAGCTTGGTGATCTCGTCAAACCCCAGCAGCACATTCTGCAGTTCTTTAGCACTTGCAGCCGACTGGTCAAGGCTTGCCGAATAATCTTTCTGAGTATATACAGCCTTTTCAAATGTTGTTTGACCTGTAAGGTATGCAAAGAACTCAGCCAGCTTGTTAAATGCATCAGCCACAGTGTTCACTATACTTGTAAGTATTGGTGTTATATAGCTGAGTAGAGGCTGAAATGCTGATAATATGCTGCTCTTTAAGTAGGTAAATGAGGATGCCAGCAGTGACAGATCATTGTTCACGACAGCCGACTGCTTTGCAAAGCTCTGCAAGGTCTCACCCATGCCACTCATAAGCTGCATAAACAGCATTGAGAGCACCATCGACTTCACCATTCTGGATGTTTGTGCAAACTTTGAACTTAATCCTGACAGCTTATCTTTAAGCGATGATAATCCTCTTCCTATCAGTGTTGTATTCTCATACAGTGATAACAGTCTGCGCCCGGCATTGCCCGCCGCAGTTCCAAAGTTTCTTATGTGGGACACACCATTTTGGAACCTATGAATCAGTGATGCAGTAGCATTACCGACATTCTTGACAGTAGATGCAAGTCTGCCAAAAAAGCCAGTAGATGTATTCTGAGATGTATTCTGCAAAGCGGCACTGAGCTGTGATATGCGTTCCTGTGCCTGCTGTATAGAATCCCTTGTCTGCTGCATATTTGCCTGAAGCATTTCCTGCTTACCGCTTAAACTTGCTGACTGTGTCGATGCCGTACTATATGCGTTCTGAAGTGATCTCAGTTTATTCTCCTGCTGAGTAATAATAGAGTTCATTCTCTGAAGCCCCTGTGTGCTTCCAAAGTTTCTGCTTTCGGCACTGACTCCTTCCATGGCTGTTTCCAACTTCTCAAGTCTTCCCCATGCCTGTTCACTTGATGTATCCAGTTCATTCATCTTTTTAGTCATGTCTTCCATGGACATGAACGAATTACCAACATCTATGATGTCATAAGGAGACTGCTTGAGTCTCTCCATGGCATTGAATAACTCGTTGGCTGATATTTTATTTTCATCAAGTGTAGTCTTGAGTCTGACCATCTCTGCATTTATGCTGTCGTCAATATTCAGCTCAGACATTATTGAGGACATCGCCTCATAATCTCTTTTTAAACCATCAAGTCTTGTTTGCTGTGCCTGTATATCATTACTGGTTTTCTGAACCTTCTGATTCTGTATATCGTACTTCTGATTCACTGCGTCCAGCTTTATCCTGTACCCATTGAGGGTATTCTGCAACTTCTGGAGCTTGGCCTGTTCCGCATCAAGAGCTTTCTGTGCCTTTTCCTGTGTTGCATCACCGGGATTTCTCGAAACCTTATACGATCTCGTCTCACCGCCATTGTTTGTATTCCCACCCCAATTAGCTGTTGGCCTTGAGTTGAATACATCCTGCATAGTTTCTTTGACTTTTTTCCATCCGGTCGTTATTTTGGCCGTTTCGGCAGTGCTCTGCTTTGATACAGTCTGCATCTTGGAATTTATCTCACCAACCGCCTTGCCTGTTCCGCTAACAGTCTTCGTAACCTCTGACATCTGCTTGTTATATGCAGCACTCTGCTCTGTGAGCGTCCTGAGGTCTTTTGACATATCCTTGATAGGCTGCGTTATCTCATCCAAGGCACTTGCTATGTCCATGGTCTGTGCTTCAGTTCCCTTGAGAGTTTCGGTAATATCTGAAAGAGCTTTCTTCAGCTCATTGGTGTCAGCAGTAAACTTGACGGATATCTCCTCTATTGTCATATTCTGTCCCACCTCCTTCCTTTTCGTATTTCTTCATGATTTATTTTTTGCTCTTATCCACATGCCTGTACATTATTGCCTTGTACTTCTCAAGCTCTGCCTGTCTCTTTTCTTCCTCGTTCCAGTATGGGAATATATCTGATACATTTATATCTCCATCATTCTTCCATACCCACATGGATATAAGCTCAGCCTGCCTGAATGCTATGTTGGCTTCTTGCTGGTGCTTCCTGCGTTCCCGCTCGTTGTAAACCTTTATCATTTCAACAAGCTCACCCCAGGTATAATCCAATGCCTCAAAGAAGCCCACACCGGCTATCCTTGCTTCAAAGAGAAGCCTATCTATATCATAAGGGAGTGCTGTCTGACTTATCTTCGGAATCGCCCGCCGTTGGGGTCTGTCCATTATCCTTCTGCAGCTTCTCTACCCTTTCCTCAAGGCTGTCAAACATAGTCTTATATGTTGTATTGATGCTGTTCACAACACTGTTTGCCTGGTCCTTCTTGATGATTCCAGAATTGACTGCAATGTCGGTAAGGACCTTTGCAAAGTCCTCAGCTCCGCTTCTGCCGTTCTCAACAAGCAGATCGTAAAACTCCTCTCCATCTGTGATCTCGTTGTCATTGTCCTTGTAACCCAGAGCTATGCCAAGAATATCAACCGCTCTGTCTATATCATCTACTGCACCCATAAGAGTTGCCAGCATGTTCTCTTCGTACTTCTCCTTGAGAATCTTCTGACCACCTGCTGTAAGTCTCAAGTGAAACTTCTTCTCTGCTCCATCTACCTTGAGTTTGATTTCCAATGTCTGCATATCTGCTTTACCTCCTAAAAAGGCAGGGAGACCATGCCCCCTGCCTGTGATGTATTATTTCATATTGTTGTATTACAAAAATGGATTACGCTTCTACCGGATCAGTAACCTCCCACTCACCCTGAAGGTTTACAACTGCCTTTGCCTTAATGAGGTTGTTGACCTCGGCACCGGTAACTGTCGTTGTAACATATCCCTTATTCTTGAATACTGTCTTGTCAGGGAATGTGACCTCAACATCAACTATAGCCCCAGCATCCTCAAGGCCCTTGAGTATACGATAGTCTGAGGTTGTTGCTCCATTGTCATAGAGATACTCTACCTCCCAGCTATCGTTCTCCTGCACACCTGGAACACTTTTCTTTGACTTATCCTTGAAGCATGTAGCATCAAGTGATGAAGGTGTTCCTCCAATGTCTCCTATCTTTGTTGCATAATTAAGGGCTGTCTTGCCTATCTTGATATCAATACCTATTGAGGCAAGTCCCTGCTTTGGTGTATCTGCCATTGTTTTATACCATCCTTTCTGCTTATGAAATAAGCCTGTTTGTTCTTGTATCTACTTTGCTGCTATATCTGAGAGTCTTTCTGTAATATTCACTGGCATCATAGCTATCTCCATCCGGGCTTTCATAATCCCTGTTGAATCCAAGATCTGTCATCTTATCATCAACCTTAAGCATGATGTCTATACACTCGTCTCGTGTAGTAGCCCACACATCTATCTGAAAGCCAAGATTATCAACAACACTGTGCATCCCTGTGCCAGTATTGACTATCTGTATAAATGTGATCAATGGAACATCTCCAATGGACTTGGGGTAGCTCATTTTCACCTTAAGTCCATCGTGATCTATACTCTCAAGCAACTCTCGGATCTGTCCTCTTGCATCTATCATCTGGTGATCTTACTCTCCATTCTTACTGCCGATTTCAGTCTTTCTACTATGTGCTCCTCATTGTTCTTCATTGCCGGGTAAAGGTATGGCTGTGGTTCCTGTCCTCTGGTAAGATATCCTATAACCTCACCATCCTTCTTTATAGGTATGAAGTGATACTTCTCAGCCTGAGCCTTATCTATCTTGTCAACAGGTATCATCCATGGTGTCTGCCTGTATCTGAGGTCTATACCCTCAACCTTAAGGCCTGCCGCCTGTCCAACAGGTCCGGTCCCAAACTCCACATATGCTGCATAACTCGCATTGTTGTATACCTCACCAGCAATCTTATCTTCTGTCTCAGTTACCCTTGTCTGTATCTTCTCTCTGAGATATCCACCATCAACAGGGGCAAGTGATCTAGCTTCTCCTGCTATGCGGTCGGCTTCCTGCTCCACAATCTGTTTCACATTGCCATCTATCCCATTTACAAGTTTGTCCAGGGCACTTATAAGCGTATCCAGTCCCTTGATTTCCAAAGGCATATCTACTTCACCCTTTCTATGATGACAAGGCGATAAGATGGATAAGGCTT
>OHHE01000358.1_pt1 | contig 11223 bp, 9 predicted proteins | sample 1567971 | NCBI WGS metagenome assembly OHHE01 (sample SAMEA3879508, study PRJEB24766) | human gut metagenome | biome: human-associated habitat; feature: feces | place: USA | collected 1985/1987 | reverse complement strand
AACCGAAAATCTCTTTGTAATACTGTAATTAAAGCATCATAAGCTGTGCTATGCTCACCGGATTTGCTTCTGATAACAAAATAACACATCAAAAGACATTTCCCACATATGGTCAAAATAGCACGGAAAAAAACAAAAACTCCGCAACTGCAACAGTTGCGGAGTAATTTGTGCGATTTGTGTTTGTGATTGGTGCTTGACAGTAAACCAAAAATTAACGTTTGGAGAACTGGCTAGCTTTACGAGCTTTCTTCAAGCCGTATTTACGACGTTCTTTTTCGCGCGGGTCGCGAGTCAGGAAGCCTGCTTTTTTCAGTGCAGGACGGAATTCAGCGTCAACTTTCAGCAGAGCGCGAGCAATGCCGTGACGGATAGCACCAGCTTGGCCGGAAATGCCGCCGCCGTTTACGTTAACGAGTACGTCATATTTGCCTTTGGTTGGTTAACAATCAGCTCTAAGGTTTTCAGACCAAAGTATTTGTTCAATTCACGGTCGTTGATAACGATGTTGCCTTCACCCGGAACCAGGCGAACGCGAGCAACAGAAGATTTACGACGACCAGTTGCGTTATAAGTAACTACTGCCATTTATTTGTTCCCTCCCGGATATTATCTAACGTTGATTTCCATTACTTCAGGTTTTTGAGCTGCATGCGGATGTTCGCTGCCAGCATATACATGAAGTTTGGAGAAAATTTGAGCGCCGAGGCTGTTGTGCGGAATCATGCCTTTAACAGCGAGCTCTACCATTCTTACAGGGTTTTTCTTCAGCATGTCGCCAGCTTTTACATAGCTGTCGCCACCGAGATAACCGGAATGACGGAAATAGATTTTGTGAGTCAGTTTTTTGCCGGTCAGAACAACCTTATCTGCATTGATAATGATTACGTGATCACCGGTGTCCATGTGCGGGGTAAAGGTCGGTTTGTGTTTACCGCGCAGGACTTTTGCAACCTCTGCAGCCAGGCGGCCCAGAGTTTTATCAGCTGCGTCAACAACGTACCATTTGTGTTCGATGTTAGACGGATTAGCCATAAAAGATTTCATCGCTTGTGTCCCTCCTAGATATTTTCCAAATATACAGTTCGTTGCGATCTTCTCACCGTATTTCGGGGCTAGTGAAATCAAGCGGAAAATCACGTAGATATATTATACGCAACTTAAGAGTTTAAGTCAAGTATTTTTGTTAAAATTTTAGCATTTTCCAAGAGTTTTTCCCTTAAAGCTGCGGATACTCCCGATAACCTACCTCTGCCAGGTATAAACCCTGTGCCGGAGCAGGCTCGTTCAGAAATTCACAGCGCTGTGCCGTCAGCTCGGCGGCAAAATCCTGCACCGTACGCTTGCCCATTCCCACCTGTACCAGGGACCAGACTATGTTGCGTACCATGTGATACAAAAAGCCGTCACCGCTGATGCGGAAAAGAATCTCTTCTCCCTGCTGCTGCCACTTGGCAGCATAAATTGTTTTTATCGGCGAAGTATCAACACTGCCGCTGCTGCGGAAGGCACTGAAATCATGCGTTCCCAGCAGCAGCTCCGCCGCTTCGTTCATGGCCTTCACATCAAGCTGCTGACGCAGCTGCCAGGCATAACGCACCATAAAGGGATTGACGTGCTCATTGACAAGCAGCTTGTAATGATACGTCTTCCACTGTGCGCTGAAGCGCGCATGGAAGCCCTCCGGCATCTCCTCGGCGCTCACAACCACGATATCCTCCGGCAGCAGGCTTGCCGCCGCACGCACCAGATTAGCACAGGGAATGCGTCCGTTCGTAGTAAAGGTCACCGTCTGCGCCAAAGCATGTACCCCGGCATCCGTACGCCCACTGCCTGCGGTTACTACAGGCTCGCCACACAGCATAGTCAACGCGTCTTCCAAAACATTTTGCACCGTCTGCACGTTTTTCTGCTTCTGAAAGCCATGATAGGCACTGCCGTCATAGGCTACGACCAGCTTTATTGTACGCATATATTCCCCCAGCGCAGTACTGCCAGACTAACCGCCAGTATAATAATCAAAGCAAAGGCCAGATAATCGCGGCCGGCATATGCCAGCTCATGCATGCGTGTACGTCCTTCCCCGCCGCGATAGCAGCGTGCTTCCATAGCCACTGCCAGTTCGTCGGCACGGTGGAAGGCACTGATAAACAACGGCACCAGCAAAGGCAGCATATTTTTCATTCTCTGGAAGATATTGCCGCTGGCAAAATCAGCACCGCGAGAGGTCTGTGCCTTCATAATGCGGTCTGTTTCATCCAATAATGTAGGAATAAAGCGCAAAGCAATAGTCATCATCATAGCCAGCTCATGCGCCGGAACACCCAGCTTTTTGAACGGACGCAGCAGATTTTCAATACCGTCAGTCAGTACAATCGGCGATGTCGTAAAGGTCAGCACCGAAGAAAACAGCAGCAGCAGAATCAGGCGAACTGCCATCTTTACGCCCATGTCGATACCTTCGGCAGTTACGCTCAAAAACTTCCAGGTAAAAACAATATGCTCACCGGGAGCGGTAAACATATGAATCAGCATCGTCAGAATAACGATAATCCAGATAGGCTTCAGAGATTTGAAGACCAGCATCCATGGTACTCTTGATATAAGAATTACCACAGCTGCAAAGGCGGTCAAAATGCCATAAGCCAACGGCGTTGCCGCAAAGAAAATAGCAATGATATAAATCAAGGTGGCCAACAGCTTAGTACGCGGATCAAGCTTATGGATAAAGGAGTTACCGGGGAAATATTGTCCTAAGGTTATATCTGTCAGCATTATTTCCACCCCTTTGCTTGTTTAATCGCCTTAACCAGGCTCATATCGTCTTTAATATTCTCTTTCACTGCCAGGCCGTTTTTACGCAGCAAATCTGCCAGCTTGTAAACCTGCGGCACGTCTACGCCAACCTTAACCAGCTCATCGGCATGCTGCTTGAAAATATCTGCGGGAGTACCGTCAAACAGCACCTTGCCGGCGTTGATAACCAGCAGGCGGTCAGCATATTTTACTGCCTCCTCCATGCTGTGCGTTACCAGCACAATGGCAATGCCACGGCTTTTGTGCAGCGACATGATTTCTTTGAATACTGCATTACGGCTGCGTGGGTCCAGGCCTGCGGAAGGCTCGTCCAATACCAAATAATCGGGGTTCATCGCAACTACGCCGGCAATAGCTACTCGGCGCATCTGGCCGCCACTCAGCTGAAACGGAGAGCGCTGCGCATAGGTATCATAATCCAGGCCGACGAAGGCCATAGCCTCACGCACTTGCTTTTCTACCTCATTCTCGGCAAAGCCTTTATTGCGCGGGCCGAAGGCGATATCCTCAAAAACAGTTTCTGCAAACAGCTGATGCTCGGGATACTGAAATACCATGCCAACCTGCTGGCGTGCAGTCTTGGCCTCCGCACTCTTAGCAGTAATATCAATGTCATCAATGCTTGCGCTGCCCTTATCCGGCTTCAGCAAGCCGTTTAAATGCTGTACTAAGGTAGACTTGCCGCTGCCGGTGTGTCCTATAATGGCAACTATTTCGCCCTTGGAAATCTCCAGTGACACATCATTGAGCGCCAGGCGTTCAAACGGCGTGCCCTTGGAATATGTATGATATATATTAGAAAGTTTTATTGACATAATGCCTGCGCCAGCTCCTCATCTGTAATAATATCCTGCGGCAGCTTTACACCGCTTTTGCGCAGCTCGCTGGCTACCTTCGCTGCCAGCGGAGCCTCCAGTCCCAAGGCCTCCAGCTCATCCACTCTGCTGAAAACCTCACGCGGAGTACCCATAAATCTGATATGACCTTTTTCCATAACAACTACGCGGTCAGCAGCCAGTGCTTCCACCATGTAATGCGTAATATAAACTATAGTCATATTTTTTTCTTCATTGAGCTTACGTACAGTGCCCACAATTTCCTTGCGTCCCTGCGGGTCAAGCATCGCTGTAGGCTCGTCCAGCACAATGCATTCCGGCTGCAGCGCCAGAATACCTGCTATAGCCACACGCTGCTTCTGGCCGCCGCTCAAAAGATGCGGTGCATGCTTGGCATATTCCGTCATGCCTACAGCAGCTAATGAATCTGCTACACGCTGTGGTATTTCCGGTCCCGGTACGCCGATATTTTCCGGACCGAAGGCCACATCCTCTTCGACAATCGCAGCAACTATCTGGTTGTCGGGATTTTGGAACACCATGCCCACCTTTTGGCGGATATCCCACATTTTGTTTTCATCTTCAGTTTCCATGCCATCTACCAGCACAGTGCCGTCAGTCGGCAGCAGCAAAGCGTTCAAATGACGTGCCAGCGTAGATTTACCGCTGCCGTTAGCGCCAATAACGGCAACAAATTCGCCCTGCTTAATTTCCAGGCTTACGCCGTCCAGCGCCCTTACCTCATTGCCATCAGCATCTGTATAGTAATGCTTCAAATTCTTTATACTAATCACAACAGTGCCTCCATCATAAATTCGTGTACTTAATAATTATATACGTGATAAAAAGATTAGTCAACCTTCTTTTATTGCAAGGTTAACCACGATGCTAAAAAAGTAAACCATAAACGCTAAGGCACGTTTACGGCTTATTTTTATAAATCAAAACGTTCAATTTTAATGCCAACAAAGCAACACGAGCTTTAGAAAACGAGAAAACAGCCTGCAGGGGATATTGCAGGCTGTTTCTCTTAGGAAAGCTGTTTATGATGAATTTGATGGGAAGGGTGTAGCAACTTCTTGCTACACTCATAGTATACTATATTGCTGTGACATAGCAAGGGCAAAGTTTTGAAGAAATCGTGAATAAAATTCCTGCATGAACTGCTCTTGCATTCAAATTAAATTCTTACTTATCCGTAATCTGTGCTCCAAACGGCAGCAGTGCCAGCTTAGCCAGCTTAAAATGCTGCATTCCGAAGGGAATGCCGATAATCGTACAGCACAAAATTACAGCAAAAACCGCATGCGTAATTGCCAGCTCGATACCGCCAAAAATCAGCCAAAAAATATTTAACAGCAATGAGGTTGTTTCACCGCTCAAAACTACGTCCTTGCCAAAGGGGAAGAAGCTCAAGCGTCCCAGCTTAAAGCACTGCAGTCCTACCGGAATACCGATAATCGTCAAACACCATAACAGACCTACCAGATACCAGATAATGCCTGCTAAAATACCGCCAAATAAAAACCAGATAATATTACCGATAATGCTCATTGCGCACTTCCTTTCATCTACTGATACTGACAAACCAACCGGCACACCGAAAAAATATACACGTAGTTGGTTACTGATACATTTGATTTAAAAGATTGTAAGTAATCTCTCTAAGGCTAGTTTAGCATACCGCTAACTTTTGTGCAAGCGCAAAGGCAAGCGGCACTGTGGGAACTCTGGGGAGAGTCGCACAACGCCGCTTTGCTATATAAAGATGAAATACTAGGCTTACTTATTTATTCTTTTCTTCAGCCAGATGCTTCTGATAAGCCTTGGTTTCGGCAACAACTACGCCGGACAAAGCAAGCAGAGCAATTAAGTTAGGAATAGCCATCAAGCCATTAACAATATCCGCCAATACCCAAATCTCTTCCAGCTTCAGGAAAGGACCGCAGGCAATCAGGCAGATGAAGATGATGCGGTACGGCAGAATTGCCTTTACGCCCATCAGATATTCTACACAACGTTCACCGTAGTAGTTCCAGCCAAGGATAGTGGTGAAAGCAAAGAGTACAAGGCCAACCAACAGCAGAATGCTGCCAAATGCAGGGAACGCCATGGTGAAGGCAGATTCAGTCATTGCAGCACCGTTCAGAGGTCCGCACCATACACCGCTGACAACCAGAGACAAGCCGGTCAGAGTACAAATGATGATAGTATCAATAAAAGTACCGGTCATAGAAATCAAGCCTTGCTCTGCAGCCCATTTAGTTTTAGCAGCAGCAGCTACGATAGGAGCAGAACCTAAGCCGGATTCGTTGGAGAATACGCCGCGGGCAACACCATTACGCATCGCCAGCATAACAGTTGCACCAAGGAAGCCGCCCTGTGCAGCAGTAGTAGTGAAGGCACTTTCAATAACCAGTGCAATAGCGCCCGGTACCTGGTCGGCGAAGCTAACCAAAATGCCCAAGGTAGTAAAGAAGTAAATTACTGCCATGCCGGGAACAACCTTAGAAGAAACATTAGAGATAGATTTCAGACCGCCGATGGTTACAGCAGCAACCAATACGGTAAGAGCAATACCGGTGTAGATAACCGGGATACCAACAGAGATTTTGGTAATCTCAACAATGGAGTTTACCTGAGCAAAGGTACCTACGCCGAAGTATGCGCACATGATACCGAAGACACAGAACATAATTGCCAATGGTTTATATTGCTTGCCGAGGCCGTTTTGGATGTAATACATCGGACCGCCGGAGATATTGCCATTAGCATCGACAGTACGATATTTTACAGCCAGCAGGCATTCTGCATATTTGGTTGCCATACCGAAGAAAGCAGCCAGCCACATCCAGAACAATGCACCGGGGCCACCGGCCTTAATTGCGGTAGCAACACCGACAATGTTACCGGTACCAACAGTTGCAGCAAGTGCAGTACACAGAGCTTTAAAGCTGTTTACATCACCGTGACCATCATTCTTGGCACAGAAGATCAGCTTTAATGCCTGCGGCAGCTTCAATACCTGCAGCAAGCCTAAACGAATAGTCAGCATAATGCCGGTACCTACAAGCAGCACCAGTAGCGGCGGACCCCAGACAAACGAATCAATTGCATTCAATGTTTCCAACATGATGATTTCCCCTCTCATTTTCAAAGTTCCCTAAGTAAATAAAAAGCCGGAGTATGATTATCTGATACTCCGGTTTGTCAGCGGCCCTGATAGCTATGCTATAATTGTTGTTTTGCTCCGTCCACTGGCCTGAGAGATAAGGATGTGTATACGCACATCTTTGCACCTTCGGCGCCCATTTAAGGGACTCTCCAGAGTTGTGTCAGCATACGGTTCCTGCTTAAAATTAAGCACCTGAGAGTTTTGCTCCTTCGGTAGGCAGTGCCTTCTCCCATATACATCATCCACTCGTTATTTACTTATGTACGCTATTATAACACACTTTTTGAAGAACGCAAGTCTTTTTTCAATAATTTTTTTATGTATACACGAATACATAAGGGAGTGTAACTTTTGAAGCAAATCACCTGCCGTTTTCATCAGCAAAGCTACGCTCACTTAAAAGATAACAGGGTAAAGCAATAAGCTGTGCCGCAACAGAAACAATGATGAAGGTATTCAATGAATAATCATAAACAGCTCCCAACAGCCAGCTGCCCAAAAACCACGCTAAGCCAAAGAAAAATTCGAACGCACCGTAGCTGCTGGCACGATGCTCCTTGCTCGTCATGGTGGCAACCGCAGCCTTCATAACAGATTCCTGAGCGCCCATGCCTACGCCCCACAAAGCAACGCCCAGCATAATCATTCCCGGCGAAGTCGCGCCAAAAGCAAACACAGCAAAGAACGCGGAAATCGCAGTAGAAATAACCAATGCCTTCGTGCGCATTTTGTCAAACAGCCAGCCAAAGAAAAGCGCTGCCACCGCATCCACAAGCATCGCACCGGAATAAAGCAACGGCAAAATACTGTCATCAAAAAGCTTATTTTTTGCCAAATGCATAGTCATCAGCGGAAAATCTACAAAGCCGAAAGCAAAACAGCTGATACCTGCAAGATACAAATAAAAGCTTTTCTTGCCTACAAAGCTATCCTTCTTCTCTGTCTTAGCTTCCGGCTCAAAGGCTTCCGGATTCGGGAAACGGCTTTTAGCAAACAGTAAAAAAGCAATTGTGCAGACAGCAGGCAAAGTCAGAAAAGCAAAGGCTGCATTGTATACCTCGTATTCATCGCCATACTTATACAGCATCACCGCATAAAGCAGCAAGGGGCCGATAAAAGCGCCAAGCTGATCCAAGGCTTCCTGTATAGCAAAGCTTTTGCCGACACCCTCCTGCGAAGCTGCAAAGGAAAGAATAGTATTCTTCGCAGGCTTTTTTATCGCCTTACCGATGCGCTCAACAACGAGCAGCACGCAGGCTGCTATCCAGCCGTCACGATGGACCAGCGCCAATGCCGGTACGGCAAAAACATCCACGGCATAGCCTAAAATCATAAAGCCCCAATAATTGTGCGTTTTATCTACCAGGCGCCCAAAAAGATAACGCAGGCCATAGCCCAAAAGCTCGCCTACGCCGGAGATAAAACCGATGGTAGAAGCACTCGCCCCTAAAATCAATAAATATGCGCCCTTAATACTCGTCGCTGCTTCATGTGTCATATCGCTGAACAAGCTGACGACACCAAGCAGCACGATGAATGCCATAGCAGAATTTTTATTGTGCATGCTTACGCCTCCTGTTTAGTTATTATTCCCTTATTATAGCATATTATCATAAACTTAATTATTCTTTAATTTGCTGATAATCTGCCAAATTATTAAAAGTGCCTGCAACGCTTCGTCACAGGCACTTATTATCGAGATATTTATATTCCGGCTCAGCTGTTTTGCATTCTCAGCATAATCCAGCTGCTGTCGGCATCAATAACCTGCCATTTTTTATTCTGCTGAGCAATAAATCTATCATAGCTTTTGGGCGTAACCACAACAATACGATAAGGATTCCGCTCCAGCGTTGCGTAAGGCATAACGTTCTTGCCGGTCCAGGAAAAATCCTTGGGAACATAGCCTGCAACCTCACGCTCATGCATCAGCTTAACTACCTTACTGCTACTGTAAAAAACTGCAGAAGTAGGATATTTGCCATATAAGCCTACCTCGTGTACATCATTTCCCGTCAGCATCTCACCCAAATTCTTCGCACTGCGCTGCTCGCTAAACGGCACAGCAAGGCTGAAAACAAGCGCAATATAAAATAATACCGACATCGCCGCAATACCGTAAGCACGCTCTTCTGTCATTAAGCGCAAGATATAATCCAGCATCACGCCGACAATCAGCGCCAACGGCAGCAAAAACAGCAGCTCCGAAGCTATGAGCTTGTTGCTTACAGCAAACCAGGCGCCGCCAAGCAATACAGCAAGACCGCCGCCGACAAAAAACATATAACCGCCGTCTGCATAGTCAGTATATTTTGCCAGCATGCTTCCCAGCAAAAGGCTGGCCGGAAAGAGCAGCGGATAGGTATAGGTGATGTATTTCGTTGCCATACATTGAAAGAAAATGAAAACAACAAGTGCCCACAGCAGTAAAAATTTTTGCTGTTCTTCCAAGCTGCGCTGTCCCTGCCGCCACCATTTATAAGCAGCCCAGGGAACAAGTCCGCTCCACGGAAACAGTGCCAGCAGATTTACCAGCGTATAATAATAAATCACATCGTCACGCGGATGCTCCGATACTGTTGCGCGCAGGAAGTTGTGCGTGCCGAAGAAGGTATTGATGAAATCACTGCCGTGCAGGCTGTACATTACAGCATACCAGGGCACGGCAACCGCCGCACACAGCAATGTGCCGCTTACAAGATGCATGCGCTTCAGTACGTGCCAATCACGCTGCCACAACAGGAATAACGTAATAATCAATCCCGGCAGCATCGGTCCCTTGGTGAGAACTGCCAAGCCTGCTGCAGCATACATAATGTACCAATAGCGCGCCCTGCCGTCACAATAGCCAAGATAGAAAAACAGCAATGTCGCACTGAAGAAAAAGAACAATACAGCATCTGTAATTACCGACTTGCTGATCAGAAAAAATTCTACACTGCTCAGCAGCACCAACGCACTGAAAAAGCCGCTGCGCGCATTTTCGAGCTTGCTGCCACCCCACGCCAATAATGTCACGCTGCCCAAACCGAACAACGCCGGAAAGAAGCGCGAAGCAAATTCCGTAAAGCCAAACATTTTATAAGCCAACGCCGTCAGCCAATAAAAGAAAATCGGCTTATCATACCAGTAATGTCCGTAAATCTGCGGTGACAGCCAATCGCCGCTCAATACCATCTCCTTTGCCGTCAAAGCATAATTAGATTCTACGCTGTCTGTAATCAGCAGGCTGCCATTACCCGCAAAAAGCAATGCTGCGGCAGCTGCAAAAAGCAGCAGCCAATATTTTCGTGGCATAAAAAATCCCCCTTCGGCAGCAGAGCTTCTATACTCCGCTTTTCATTAAGCACAGTATAAACACCTTCACTTAATGATTACTGAAAGGGGTATTCATCTTAATTTCAGCTTGTAAGAAAGCTTAAGGATTACTTTACAGTCGTCGGCAGCTTCACATACATGATAGTTCCCCGCGGCTTGTTGTCGAGAACCTTGATGCTGCCGCCATGCTGCCGCACAATAGCCAACGCCAGCGACAAGCCTAAGCCAAGGCCTCCCTGACTACGGCTGCGCGCCTTGTTCACGCGGAAGAAGCGGTCAAAAATCTTCTGCTTATCATCGTCACTGATGCCACAGCCTTCATCACGTACCTCCAGCACCAGATGCGTTTTCACCTTGGCTGCACGCAGAGTAATTTGCGTCTGCTCTGATGAATACTTCATAGCATTATCCAGCAGAATAATCAGCAAGCGCGATAAAGCCATTTCATCCCCCTGCATTACCAAGTTATCCTGGATTTCCTGCTTCAGCTGCAGCTTTTTTTCTGCTGCCAAAAGCGACATCTGCGATGCAACCTTTTTACACAGCGCCGTTATATCCACCTGCGCCGTATAAACGGGAAGAATATTCTCATCGCTGCGCGCCAGCGTCATAAGATTTTCCGTAAGACGGCTAAGTCTTTCCGACTCGCTTTGCAGCATGTTTACCGACTCTTTGGCAAAATCGCTCAGCCTGCTGTCCTCATCCTCCTGCAGTCCCTGCACAGCCAGCTTCATAACGGCAAGCGGCGTGCGCATTTCATGCGAAGCATCCGCTGTGAACTGCTGCTGCTTGGCATACATGTTGCTTATAGGACGGATATTGCGTTCTGCCAGCCAATAACCGAAATAACAGGCAGCAAAATAGAGTATCAATGCCATACACAAAAGCAAAAACAGTGTTTTATAGGCCGCATGATAATAAAACTCCATATTTTTGAACATATACAGCCTGCCAACCTGCTTATCACCGTCAATAACAGGAGCAACTGCGGCAAGGTAGCGATAGCGTACGCCATTTACACTCTGCATCCGCAAAAGACGCGATGTATTCAGCTTCTTCGGCCAATCATCTTTATGA
>OHHE01000357.1_pt1 | contig 11223 bp, 8 predicted proteins | sample 1567971 | NCBI WGS metagenome assembly OHHE01 (sample SAMEA3879508, study PRJEB24766) | human gut metagenome | biome: human-associated habitat; feature: feces | place: USA | collected 1985/1987 | reverse complement strand
GTCAGTCCATTGCATATAAATGTATAACGCAACAATCCGCAGATTATTATTATTTCGAAGAAGGAATTACTTTCACACCTCACCAAAGACTGCTATCAATCACCTTATTGGCTGCTCCAACGGAAGCAGAGTCGGTGGGCGGCGTGCTTGTTGGGGCGGTCTGGCGTGAGCTCATCATCACGCCGATAACGACGAGCAGCACCAATGCCAATACCACGAGTACAGCGTTAACTACGGCTAACGACCCGCCCTTGCCTGTCATCAGTCGCCTTACCTGTGCTATGTCGGCAGGACGACGGTCGCATTCGTCCGCAGCACACTTCTGCCCCACCCTTGCAAGACTCTTGCAACGGGCAGCCTCAGCCATATATTCCAGCACCTTTCCGAACGAATAGATGTCGGCGCAGGGGTCGCTCTTTGCTCCAGGCTACAGTTGTTCGGGCGCCATATAGCCGATTGTGCCAGCCGGAATCTTCAGCACGCAGAACGTCTCGCTGTCGGAGAGTCCGAAGTCGATGAGCTTCACGTCGCCGCCACGATGGGTGAGCATGATGTTTGAAGGCTTGATGTCGCGGTGCACGGTCTGCTTGGCGTGCATATATTCCATGGCGTCGAGCAGTTGGGAGGCTATCTTGCGCACCTTATCCTCCGTCATATTGCCGCCTTCTACAGCTGCCTCCAGCGTCTCGCCGTCCACATACTCCATCACTATGCAGTCGCCCAGTTCGCCCACCGGCTCCATGCTTATGGTGCGGCAGATGTTGGGATGGTCGAGCTGCAGCCCTATCTCGAACTCCTTCATGAGCGCCTGGCGATATATCGGAGTGTAGGCGAAGTCGGGCTTCAGGCATTTCAGCATATAGCGCTTGCCGTAACGAACGGCAGAAAACATGCGCGTGAAGCCTGATTTAGATACGTAAGCCTCGCTTATATTCGTGAATCCGCCGTTATGACGCGTAGAATTGAAGTCGCTCTCGTCGCCTATGTCAGACACGAATCCCGATGTAGGTTGTTTATCCTTATCATTCATTGTCGCATGTCTTTAAAATTCTGACTATAGAGAGTCCGCCGTTGCGTCCGGCTACGAACGGAGGCGTACGCTCGCCGTCACGCTCGAGGAACGGCAGGTAAAGCGGTTGCTCGGCGATGAAACATCCCGTGACAAAGATGTCGCCAAACAACATCTTGCTGTTGCGCGACTCAATGACCGTATAGCGGCTGTTTCCTAAGTATTCCAGACGTACCATGCGGTTGGGGCTCCAGCCTATCTCCACCTCGTCGCCGCAACGAAGGTCGCTGCTCATGAGCTGGTCAGCATTGAAGAACGACGAGTTGTAACAAGGACTGGTCTTCAGCCATGCCACGAATCCGCTGAAGTCGGGATGACCGATATAACGCGACAGAGCATTCAGGGTGGTCATGCGTGGCTTGTGCTCGTCGCCGACATAGTCGTAGAGTCGTTTTAGCGTGGATGTCGACACATTGGCATTATATTTATTCTTAAGCATAAGCGAGAACACCTCGAAGTCGGTGGACGTGGCAAGTGTGTCCTCGTATTTTTCCTTGACGAGACGCTTGAGTTCTTCTATTTCCGGTGATTTCATTCTTCTACGATATTATCAAAAACATTCCATTTAGAATTGGCACGATAAAATCTCTTCTTGCCCATCGGCACATGCAGACGGCAGGTCTTGGTAAAGTCGGTGCCTGTTGTGGTAAACGTGTTGGGGCTGCATACTGGCGGCGTAGGGGCGCTGATGTAGAGATCGGCAAGCGGACAACCGTCAAACACGCGGTCTGACAGCAGCTCCACGTCGTCGCCTAAGCGCACAGTCTTCAGGCTGGCGCATTTCTGGAACACGCCCGTGGGCAACAGTTTCAGCGTGGAAGGGAGCACCACCTCCTTCACTTTACTGTTATAGAAGGCACACTCGCCTATCTTTGCAAGTCCTGCAGGGAAGACGAACTTCTCTATGCTGCAGTCGCGGAAGGCATACGCTCCTATTGCCGTTACTGTGGCAGGCAACGAGTATTCGCCACGCTTGCCCATCGGGAACCACAATATGCTCTTGCCATCACGACTCATAAGCACTCCGTCACGGCTTGCAAAGGCTGTGTTGGCTTCCGAGACGCTTATGTTCTCGAGCGACGTACAGCCTGCTGACGGCACAATGTCGTTGACTGAGGCAGGAATGACGATGCTGCGCAACGAGGAACAATTAAGGAAAGCATCCTTTTCTATCCTAACGACGTCCATGGGCAGGTTGATGTTCTTCAGATTTACGCATGAGGCAAACAGCCCCACTCCTACGGCATTGTCCTCGGAATAGCGCGACGCGTCGTACGTGCCGCCTCCGGCAACGATGCTCGCTCCGGAGATGTCGATGTCGGCAAGACGTCCATCTGTGGCGCTGCCGTCGATGCCGAGTCCTGCCATGTGGCGCAGAGTGCGCAGGTCGTCGCCGTTGAGAGGTCCGGCTATCGTGATGGTGGTGTATTTATATATGTCGTCGCCAATGACAACGGACAGCATGCCCGGCTTATCAAGGGTTACTGCCGAAGACGTGGTGTAGGAAAGTGGTTCGCCAACCGCCTCACCGTTCCTGTTTCTTGCGAACGCCGTGATGACGTATGTAGTGTTTGGCTGCAGATTGCCTATGCGCAGACGGAAGAATCCATCAGCGCCTACAGAGCCTGTCTGCATTATGGTGATTTGCTTTTCGCTGCCGCCGTCCATGTCGGCTCCGTCCTGCCGCGCCACACGACAACCGCTTTCGGTTATCTCGTCGCCGCCATCGTCGGCAATGCTGTAGCCCACAATCACACTCATAGGACTGCTGCTCAACACCTTCACCTCGCCCATTGTTGGCTGCAGGTTTGGGAGGGTCGTGAAACAGAGAGGCTCGCCGGACAGCACAGCCGTGCCGTTGCCGCCTTGCAGCATATAATAATATGTGGTGCCAGCCGTGAGGTTGCGTAAGCGCATGCTCACACTTCCGTCCACGTTGTCAAGCACGTCCGAACGCTCAGACATACTCTCATCTGCACCGTAACGAAACCACAACTGCGGCATCTGCGTAGCCTTGTCCGTTTGGCACATTCCGGAAATGGTGGCTTCCGTACGGGTTATGTCGGTTGCTTGCAGCGTCTGCAAATGCGGCTCAAGGCTGTCCGGTCTGTCACTACTGCACGAACACATAAGCGTCAGGACGGCCATGAATGCGAAATATAAACGATGGAACATATTAAGATTTAAGCTATGATTCATATATATAGAGTTTGATTCACCGTATATATTTATACGGTCGGTCAAAGCTTGACGGGCTTTGTGGTCACGCGGTTTTTGCCTATACGTATGCCAATGCCCACGCATCCCTGCCAATGGCTGCCGCCGATGGTAAGCGTAGAGGCGCTCAGGCTCAGTCGTCCCGTTGTAAAGATGATGCCTATCTCTGCCGCCACTCCCTTGTGGGTGAGTCCGTCGTTGCGAAGCCATCCTCCGCCTTCGCTTTCTGCAAGCTGCCATGCTGTGGTCAGGCTACCGTAACCTGCTCCCTCAAAGATGTTAAGGTTGTCGTTTATGCGGTGTATCAGACCCGCAGTAATGGCGTATTCGGACGTCTGCGTCTTGCCGGTGTAATACGGCTTAACGGCTGCAGCTCCGTTGCGATAGCCCTCGCGGTTGCATGTTCCTATGGTCTTTTGGGCGGAACGAAGATTGGTGCTGACATGCACATAACCACCATGACGGCTCATCATGGCTGCCATAACGCCCCACGAAGGCCCGTCGGTATGCATGGAGGCTGTGAGCAACGCGTAGGCATGTAGCGGCACCACGCGTCGGAGCGGCGCCACGGTTACGGTGTCGACGATGGTCTGGGTGTATACGATGGTGTCGTGCTTCTCCACCACCGCCGTCTGCGGCAGGCGAAGACGCATCTCGTAGGTCATGCGGCTCTCCAGCTTTGTGCCGAACTGAAAGTCGCGCAGCACTCCCCATTGGGGATGTTTCAGCGTTATGCTCTTGCTGCCTTTGGGTAGGAAAAGCCATATCTCGCCCACCTTGTCGCGACGTTCCACGATGCCCAACGGCGAAGAGAAGGCGAAGTCGGCAGGAGCCACAACCTTCAGAAGGGCACAAGCCTCGTCGTTAAGGTCGCGGACGGCATCGATGAAGGCGCTCACGTCTGTGGGCAACTGACGGAAACTCTCCACAGAGAATGTGCTGTCCGTAGGAACGGCTGCCTTGGCATCGTGCAACGACAGACACCATAAAGCGGCTGTATACACCACAAGAAGCGCCACTTTACGTAGCGTAAAGCTCAACTTTATTGTCCGTGAACTATTGTTTAGCATAATACAATGTTTTGTCTATTCAAGATTAAAGTCGGAGATGTCTATCACTCCTTCGGCACCACTGACCGTGGCAGAAGGTTGCCATGTACGCACATGGATGAGCGGCATGGAGGCATTGCGGAAGTCCCATAGCAGGAACAGCCAGCCGTCGTCCGCATAACGGTCGCTCTTATAACGCTGGCGGAGCGACACGCCGTAGATGCCGTCCTTCGTGGGATGGCGCATGATGCGGAAGTCGGAGAACTTGACGTCCACGCTCTTGTTCATGCCGAACACCTTGGCAAGCCGCGAGAGATAGTCGCGCTTGGTGTGCAGAGCGTAGCTCACGCGTGAGTCAGCTCCTACGCCACCAGTGGCAGCCGACTCTTTCACCACATTGCCAACAATGATCAGAGCCTCGTCGCTGAAGACCTGACGGAGGAAGTCGATGTCCTTGGTAGTGTATGCCGTGCGCAGATGTTCGCAGTAGTTGAGTATCTGCCGACGGCGCGAAGCATCTGTCTCCGTGAGTTTTCCTTTTACTATCTTTGCCGCCTCGTTGTAGAACGGGCTGCTTTGTGCTATCTTGCGGATGTCTGTCTGGCTCAGCCTTACCGCCTTGACATGGTTTTCACGGCGTGGCTGGGCAGACGTAGAAGCAGGTTCGGCTGTCTGGCTTTGCATGTCCACACTCTGTTGCGTCAGATTGTCTTCGGGCACTACAGCCTTAGCTTGCCCCATTGTTCCAGCCGTGAATGTAACCATACCGTTTGTGTCTACATACCCTTCTCGTCCTGTCGCCATCTCGCGGAAGCGGAGTCTGCCGCTACGGAAGCGCGTGTCAATCATACATCCACGCAGCGGAATGCGGAAGAGCATGTTGCCGTGGACGTCCTCCACTATATACTGACGTTGACCGTCAGCCACGGTCTGCTCCACCACTTCCATGCCTTCGTTCATTCCATAGCGCGTCTCCTTGACGTTATCATTATAATCACCAAAGGGCAGCAGCCATAAAGCTACTGCCCATAGGGTAAGTGCCAGCACTACGGCTGACAATATGCAGGTTATTTTCTTCATTCAAATAGAGTTATTGCCAGTCCTGTATCTCTCCGCCGATATCTATCTTTACCTTATCCGGGTTGTCGGATATGATGAGATTTACAAGGTGCTCTGTGCCTGGCTTAAACTGGAACTTGCTCTCGAAAAGATAGCTCACACCCTTCATCACCACCTCGATGAGCGGCTGTCGGTTGTCTATGCGCTGCGGCACAATGATGGCAGAATAGCTCGTATCGCCGTCCTGATGTGCCGTGATGGTCTGGCGCGTGCCCTTCACATAGCGTGTAGCCACTCCTGCCTGAAGGTCCACGGTGGCTGTTGGCACGGTGTTGTGGATATACACCGTGGCGGTGGTGGGCATGTCGCCCTCGAAATCCTCACCCTTTATCAGACGTATCTTCAGCTTGCTCATGATATGCTTGAAGGTGAGTCTGATTGGGGAAACCGAAGCCATGATGTTCTTGCTTGTTGCAAAAAGCAGGTCGCTCGCCTCATAACCGCCGAGAGCAGTGGCCGTCTTGGCTGTGCTCTGGTCGGTGCTGACGCTGAAGGGCTGGTCGGTGATGCTGCTTATCCCTTTGATGTACGGATAGTAAGCGTAAGCATTGAACGAACCTTTGTCCCAAAACAGGGTGCGGCTGGCAGCCCATTTGTTGCCGTCAAAGGTGAGAGCCTCGTTGTTAACCAGATTGCCGCCCAACTCCAACGGGGCATTTACATCAGCCACATACAGACCTATTCTGTCATCACGCTCAAAGGCTGTAGCTGTGGCACGGGTCTGACCCGGATGAGTCACCACGAAAGACATCGGCGTAGACTTGGCGTCTTGACTCGGAGCCGTTTCATGCTCCTCACTGCAAGCCACCACTCCTAATATAGCTAACGCCAAACTGGCATATCTTATTATATAGTTCTTCATATTTATTCTTTTAGAGATTCAAGTTTATGACTTACTCAACGGTGTCTTCTCACTTTCTTCATATTCAGCGGACTGCCCTTATGTATAACGGGGGTATGCTGATAGGTATGTGCATTGAGCTTGTTGTCCGTGTTCACACCGCGTGTCACGTCTCCTGCATCGCGCTTGTCATACTTGACAAACTCCTCAAACGAGAATGTCTCGCCGGCATATCGCTTGATGCGCTTCACGATGCTCTCGCGGCTGATGGTGCTGTAGTAGGGTATGTCGTTGTTCATGCAGGAGTTCTGCTCCGAGCGGAACACGCCACGGTTGTGCATATAGCCGCCCTCGTAGATGTCAACGATGTCGCTGTAGCGGTCGTCGAAGATGAGATGGCTCCAGCCTACATTGTGCATCTTGCCCGTAAGCGAGAGATTGTCATACCAGCCGAGCGACTTCGCACTGTTAAATTCCTTGACATGACCGCAGCAGCTACAGCCGCAAGCATCGATGAAGGCATTGTGATAGATGTATTCATCGCCGAGCTTGCCGAATCCGTGACCGCCTGCCTCATGCTGAACCACGCCACGCGTGTCGAGCGGATAGTCGTATGTGCTAAGAGGGCAGAAGGCTATGGCTGAACCGTCTGGCCACATCTGGCAGATGCCGCCGTAGTCGGTGGAGTTGGGCACGATGATTATCAATGTCTCTTTTAGGTTGCCCTTGTTTACCGTCGGTGCGCCAAGAGCGTAGCTGAATATCTCGTCATAGTCAGCCTTCAGACCCACGCCACCAGTAAAGGTTGTGCTGAATCTGTTGTAGCGTATGGTGTTTACAGTTCCCACGCCAGTCTCTGTAGACAATGGCACGGCTGTATAGACATTGAAGTAGTCACGATAAGTCTTGTAAGGCTCTATGCCGAAGAAGTGTTCCACCTCCTGCTTGATGTGCTTCAGGTAGTCGCCGTCGGCAATGTCCTTGGCGTTATATCCGTCGCCGAGAAGCACAATATTGATGCCGCCGTTGCGTCCCTTGGTGGCTTTTTGCAGGGTTATCCATTCGTCCTCGCCATATTTATAACCATATTGCGACACGCTGCATTCGTGGGTATAGTCCTTGTTCTTCAGTCGGAACACCACCTTGCCCTCGCGGTTGCCAGAGGTCATTGCCATACCCTTGATAGTCAGGGTCACCTCAGTCTTCTTGTTGCCGCTGGCAGGAGACACCTCACACCAGCTGGGCTTGCTTGCCACTTCCCACTCGCCCTCGGCATTAATCACCAGTTTCTGCTTATGCTGTGTGCTCAAGGCACAGGCTACAGATGGACGGCAAACGAGCTCGTGGTGGGCAGCGATACGCTTGAAATCCTTCCATCCACTGGCAGCTTGGTATTGTTGGATGGCAGACTCTGGTACTTCCAAAGTGAAATTGTCTTTTGCTACACCATCGAAAGCTCCATTTTGGACGTAAGCTGGCATATCACCCTTGCAGACGATTGAACTTACGCCAAAACAGTTTTGGAATGCTCCTCCATCTTCGTTTCCACTGGCTTCATATCTAATGCTTTCAAGACTTTCTGGGAAAATAAGACCTTCTATGCTTGAACATTTTGCAAAAGCACCTGCACCAATGGATTGTAAGCCCTCTGGGAATTCAAGCACTCCCATCAATCGCCAGTTATATGCAAAAGCGTGACTTCCAATAGCTCTTACTGCTGTCGGAATCTTTAGTTCTCCAGAGAAATCACAACCATAGAATGCATTTTCTGAGATTGCGGTTAAGTTTTTAGGAAGTTTTAATTCACCCTTAAGAGGGCAATGTGCAAAAGCACTAGAACCAATGGAGGTTATACCATCGTGTAAGGTTAGATTTCCGTCAAATCCAGAACCGTCAAAGCAATTTTCTGGAATAGATGTGACACCTTGAGGTATATTGATAGAACCAGTTAAGTTAGGGTCTGCTTGAAAAGCACCCTCTCCGAGGTATTTTAACTTTGATGGTAATTTGATATTTCCATGTAAACCAGGACAGTCTCCAAAAGCACCACAGCCGATGATCTCAAGATTGTCAGGAAGTACTAATTCGCATACAAATTGGCAACCTCTAAAAGGACCATCCCAATATCCTGTATAACCAACAATATCTCCAATTCTTTTTAACGTAGAAGGTAAGGAAAGTGTACCATTTAAACTTCTGCACCCATAAAAGGCATCTTTGTCTATTTCTGTTACTCCTTCTGGTATAAGAAGTGATCCTGTTAGGAACGAGCATCCGCTAAAAGCGGCTGTTCTTATGGCTTTAAGCTTGTTTGGAAGCACTAAACTAGTAAGGGATTTTTTGTTGTTGAATGCATCATGTGGAATCTCATCAGCCTTCCTATCATCTCCATCTCCCATTGCCATAATGGAAACTTCTCGCAAATTGATAGCTGCAAGGTTCTCCATTGAGTCTTTCATAAACTCAAAATCCTTGGCATTAATCTCACCGGTAATCTTCAGATTCTTAATCTTGGTATAGTCCTTATTAGCAGCAGTAATAGCATTCTTCAAACCTCCAGGAGTAGAGTTGATAACAATATACTCCTTCGCTGTGGCATCATGGCTCACGAGGTCGTTCTCCCACGGCGTGATGCTCTCGCTCACCAATGTCAGCTTATACTGACCTGATGCAGCCTTCTTGTCCACCTTGATGCCGAAGTTCATCATCTTTCCGGCAACGTACGTAAAAGCCTCGTTCTTGGCAAACTTGTAAGGCACGCCGCCAATGGTGATACTGAACAATGTGGTGCTGGCCTTCAGGGTCTGAGGCACTACGATGGTACGCCATTCGTCGCCTACGCGCGAGGGTATTGTGGCTGTACTCTCCACGCTTCCGGCTGGCTTCACCTCTCCGTTGGCAAGGTTGATGCTTGCCTTGCGCACCAGGTTCGGCGCAAGCACAATCTTCTCCGTATTCGCCCACTCGCCTTCTGCGAAGCCCGAACCCTGAATCAACGTAACACGGGCATTGGACATACGGTGAGACAACGGCAGACGGATGACGTTGGTCGTTGGAGCTACGTCGCCCACCTTGCCCCAAAGGAAGTCGCTCGCCTCATAGCCGCCCATTTCTCCATCCTCAGAAATCTTGCTTTGGTCTTTCTGCACCTCAAACTGATAGTCGTCGATGCTCTCGGGATTGGCGAAGGGATAGTAACCATACACATCGATATGTGTATGCTTGTCCTTCCAGAAAAGGTCGTAAGCAGAATTCCAATGGTTGCTGGCCTCTTCATACGTGTGGCGAACATTGTCACCACGATTACCGCTGGGCTTTAATGTGCCAGGTGTGCCGCCATCATAATCAACAACATACACACCCATCACATCGCCGTCACAGAAGCCGCTGTCGTTGACACGCGTCACCGAGAGCTGTGTGATATCGCCCGACAACTGTATGCGATTTTCACTGTTCAGCTTGCCGCCTGCCTCATCGAAGAGCGAGTCGGAACAAGCGGCAAGCATCATGCAAAGAACTAATACAACTGTAAATATATAAGAGTTTTTGTGTGTCATATTAAATGCAATGGTTTTTAAAGTTCATTTATACATTACTATATATCATGATCAGCTTGCTATGCCACCATAATCAACGTCATCGTCTTCCCAGCCTTCGATAGTGACATTCACGCCGTTGCTTAACTTCTTGACAGTCACGTTAAGCGTGTGGCGCTTTCCGCTTACGAAGGTAATGTTCTGGGAGAGCTTATATTCATATCCGTCAATCGTCACGGTTATAAGCTGGGTGTCTGTCACCGTCTGCGGAACAACAATGGCGCGATAGACATTGCCGTCCTTGTAAGGTATGACATTGCTTGCTGTTCCGTTCATTGTTACTTCCGACGTGCTGAGGTTAACCGTTGACGAAGTGATAAGATTGTTGATCCTCACCGACGGATTTGAAGCAGCAAGCGAGCTTTCTGTAAATCCCGCTCCTGCCTTGAGCACAATCGCTACCTGGCTCATGATATGCTTTGCCATGATGTTCACGGGGGAAGCAGTTGGAACAACATCGAATGTAGAACCTACTATCAGGTCAGAGGCCTTGAAAGCAGCCTCGCTGCTTTGGTCTGCATTGACCTTAAAGGGCATTGCGTCAACACTTGTGATGGTCGAGGTGTATGGATAATACATATAGAAGTCGGCATGCGTCTCGGCGTCCTTCCAGTATAGAGCCGAAGCTGGATTCCATGACGTTACATAAGTATAGAGCATGTTGTCCACATAGTTACCGGAAGGCTTTAGTGGCACTGCGCTGCCGTCAGCATTGCGGTTGACAACGAACAGACCCATCTGGTCACCATTCTCAAACGCCGTCTCTGTTGCACGGCTTATCGTTGTGCCTATATTAATAGGTATCTGCACATTAGGTTTGTCCGGCTCGGATGGAGTGGAAGGAACACTGGGGCCGTCATTACCACAAGAAGAACATGCTGCGAGAATAGCAAAAGCTATTGCAAGAAAAGGTTTATTTTTCATAAGGATTTTTATTGTTTGCAATATTAATAATTAACAATGCAAAGTTAAAGAATAAAAAAACACAAAACAAGTTCATAATAGTTCACTCTAAAGAATAACAGAAAAATAGCGAAGACCGAAGCCCTCGCTACTATAAAAAAATCAAATCGTATTCTTATAACTCTATATCCTTGGCTGCTGCATTATCTTATTGCGATTTCTGGCTTTTAAGAATCATCTCTGTATAGCAACAGCAAAGTTATCAGATAAATACGACTTATGCAAGTCCATAATAGTTCATGAAACAAAAAATCATGTCTTCGCGTCAGGGCATAAAAAAAAGGTCTCCAAAGTCGTTTGACTCTGAAGACCTAAAGTAAAAGAAGGCAGCCACCTACTCTCCCGCATTGCATTGCAGTACCATCGGCG
>OHHE01000347.1_pt1 | contig 11312 bp, 10 predicted proteins | sample 1567971 | NCBI WGS metagenome assembly OHHE01 (sample SAMEA3879508, study PRJEB24766) | human gut metagenome | biome: human-associated habitat; feature: feces | place: USA | collected 1985/1987 | reverse complement strand
TATAAATAGTTGTGCTATGTTTACGCCAAGTGAATTTATTGAATGCCTAGGAAAAATTTCCATTGCCAAAAGTGTCAAAGGCCATCTTTATAAGGACTTGAAACTAATAGGGAATCGTATTGATGGTATTAGGTGTGATACTAAAAAACACTTTAAATTGTCCATAGAGGAACTCTATTGTGCATACGAGAAGGGTGTTAGTACGACAACAGAGATGAGAAATTATATCAAAGGATGGGCATATTCTCCGGCTCTTGCGATCTTGAATGAGGTCTATAAGTTGGAGGCACAGGTGGAGGGGCTTAAAAAAGTCGAAAGATAAGAGGGAATATTCCTGTGGAGTTATTATTGTCTGTATGATCTAATATAACATTATCCTGTGAAAGGAAAAGATATATTTACTAAAGAAGAATACGAAGCTATAGTGAGACTTCTCAAAAGTAAAGTAAGGTCTGATAAATCAGGCAAAAAGTCAATTCGTGCGAAAATCCGTAAGTTCGGTTTTCACTGTTCGGATTTCAAGAATAATGCTGGTGATGAGTTTAACGTCAATGATTTCAAACAGTTGGTCAAAAGCGGTAAAATCACTATTATTGTGGGAAATGGTGGTTGTGGGCATATTTCAGAAGGAGATAAATCTTTGTTATCAGAGCGGCGATTCGACAAAACTAATGATCAGAAGATAGAATCAATGAAAAATTGTGCTTGTTTAGAGGCCTATGTTCCAGCTTCGCCTCGTATATTAATTCTTGGCACCATGCCTGGAAAAGAATCGTTGCGTCTTCAGCAGTATTATGCTAATCGTAGCAACCGTTTTTGGAAGATAATCGCTAAGGCAGCAGACAAACCTTTGCCGGAAGATTATTCAAAAAGGCTAAGATTGTTGGATCAGCTTCATATTGCGTTGTGGGATGTCTATGCTTCAGCAGAACGTAAAGGTAGTTTGGACTCTAATATTAAGAATGGGGAGCAGAACGATGTACAGTCACTCATCAATTCTAATCCGTCCATAAAGAAGGTTTTGTTCAATGGCGGAAAGGCTTACAGGAAGGCTTTGGATTATGGTTGTTTGAATGTGGAAATGCCAAGTACTAGTTCGGCAAACACTCATCTTACTCAAGAAGAGCTGTTTTCTATATGGGTTAAGGAAATCAAAGAAAAGTGATGCGCAAAGCCCCCCGATGAGACATATTCATTGAAAGAGAAGTTGGCGGTGGCGGCGGTGCTGCTTCTGCCGGTGGCGCTTGCGGTGGTGGCGATGATTGGGGAGAAGCGGCATCTGAGGGAGGTGGAAGCGATGAAGAGTAGGCCGGTGCGGTACTATGAATATGCCATCCAGCCGGGGAGATGGTGTGGTGCTGAATTCCGGTGGAAGGAGCATCGTAACCGGCCTTTCCTCGGAGGAGATTCTGGAGCAGCTCAACCTTGACTATCAGGATGTCTATGACTATTACGGCGGCGCCGAGGAACTTTGGTGAATAGGAATGTTGGGGGGATTTCTTTTTCGCTGTCTCCTGTGTTGCCGGAAAACCGTTGGTACGCCAGAGGGCTCTATCCTGTACCGGTCGTGGGTTTAAGTCCCTTTGGTACGCCAGACAACTGTTTTACGTACAGGGAGCCTGTTTGCCTGCTATTTTTGAACTATGCTTTGGAGGGAATATTCCCAGAGATTCGTCCGCTCAGAATCATTCTCATATCCTTTGGGGTATCGCCCTTCCGGACATTCAGGATAAATCTTCTTTATGAACAGGATGCAGTACTTTCTGTTTGAGTACTCTGAGTTACAAGGAATCACCATGCTCCTGAGATTTATTGAAGTGTAAACATCGATTCTTTTTTCTTCTCCGGAAATCATGAATTTTTTGGAGATGAAAGTAGGTGCCTTGACTCCTTCCTCTTTGAAATGGATGAACAGTTTACATTCTCCGGTTCCTTCTATGTGATATTCCAGAACCTCGCTTTCCAGATTCTTCCCGTCATACGCTTTCATTTCACCGGACGGGAAGGTGATCTGCACTCTGATGTCAGTGACCGTCTTGGCGTTATTCTCACATTTGATTGTGACCGGCACCTGTGCGCCTGACTCCAATGGCCTTATAAAAAACAATAAAGCAAATCCGATTGTAAGTAGCAGCTTTCTTAACATATTTCTTGTTTTTTGTCTAGTTAGCGGAGTCTGAAGGTATCTATTTCAATATTGCTTTTTGTCAATGGTAGTTTATCATAATAAACATACCTTTTAGTGTTGTTGTCAAAGAAGATGTTCTCTGAAATACGAATCTTATTTTCAGGAACCATCTCTGTTATGGAGGGTGTGCAACTAATTAGTGCATAAACAAATAGAACTAGTACGGGATAAATTTTCACAATGCTTTAAAAGTCTTAAAACGTTCCAAATATAATGATAATTTGCAAGAGATACAAATTATGAAATAGTCACAAACAATATTAATTACGCTGACGGTTTTGCTTAGTGTCGTTCCGGCGTTTGCCCTACCGGCGGCTGGAACCCGGACTCAGGCCACGGCGGCGTTTTCGGTACCGGCTTCTGAGGTCGCGGAGTCATAGAGGGATTGCTTGATGGCGGCAAGTTCCGGATGCGCCTTGAAGACAGTGGCCTCAAAGTCGTTGACAAGATTGTCTTTCCATTCCGTGACCGGCACCGCAAGCACTGTTTTCAAATCTGAGAGTCCTGTTGGGCTGGGGCCACTCATCATTCGCTTTCCGGGAAGGTCTTGGTATTCCTCTGACGATTCTGTCATGCTTTGGTCGATGAGTCTGCGATGATCTGAATTTTCCGAAGTGTCGAAGCACCCGGGCTTCAAACTTTCCCGAGGCACTATTCCTTTATAAGCCTCCGCTGTGGAGACCACAATTCCCTCCGGAATCAGAACCTTGATCTCGTACTCGGACAGGTCAATGTCGTAAGGCTCAAGGATTTCCCCTCGCCCAGACCCGATCATAGGGCGATTGAAAACAAAGAAAGCGCAATCGCTGCCAAGTTTCGCGGCATATTCAGAAAGCCTTTGCTCGGAAAGGTTCAGGCCGCAAAGCTCGTTCAGCGCTTTGAGAGTGAAAGCCGCGTCCGCCGATCCGCCGCCAAGCCCGGCACCTACCGCTGCCTTCTTTTCCAGGAATATCTTGACTGGCGGCAGGTCAAAATCTTGTGCAAGAATGTTGTACGCCTTTGCGCACAGATCCTTGAGCGGATTCCAGTCAACACCCTCCTCCCGCGCGATCGTGATCATCAGCTTCCCATCCTCGGATATTCCTTGCACTAATCTTCCATCCTCTGATGCGGTTACATTTCCCGAGAGAGTCGTTTCTTTTCCGTTTTCTTTGGCTGATTCGTTGAGCCTAGTTGGTTCGACAGGCTCACCAACCGATGCTTCTTGCCGGTCGCTGAGCCTGCCGGTCACTGAGCCTGTCGAAGCGTCAAAGCGTCCGTCCGGGGCTCCATACTTCGCGAACAACGCCGCCGAGCTCCGGCTGTAGTCATCTCCCGTAATGATCTCAATAGTGTCCCCGAAATCAAAGCACGGCACAAACAGCGTCTCGATGTCGTGAAACCCATCGGCACGTTTCCGCAGGACACTCAGTCCCAGATTCAGCTTGACATTCGTCTTGACAATCATATTTATCCAAATTTGCGGTCGTGGCGTTCAACTCTTTGAAAATCAGTCTAATCCTTGGCAGCCTTCGGTTGGAATCACCTTAAGGAGAAGGTTTATTGCGCTGTGTTATAACCACTTATGCGCCACGCTCTTACAGTCCCCTGATTGCGTTCTCGACAAGTTCAGCGACGGCGGTCCTGGCTGGAGTGCCGTCTGTGGAGTCTTCCGGGATGTTTTCCAGTACCGGGGCCACGAACGAGATCATCTGCAGCACCTTGGCCTCTTCCTCAGGAATGCCACGGGAGCGCATATAGAACTGCTCGTCTTCGTTCAGTTTCCCGACCGTGGCGCCGTGCGAGCACTTCACATCATCGGCATAGATCTCCAACCGTGGCTTTGTGTTGATCCTGGCCGAGTCGGAAAGCAAGATGTTGTGGTTCTCCTGGAACGCCTCGGTTCTCTGCGCCTCGGGCGCGATCACAATCTTGCCGAAGAATCCGCACTTGGCCTCCCCGGTAGCCAACCCGTTGAATGTCTGCCGGGAACGACAGTCTCCAGTACGGTGATGCATCGTGATGTCGAACGTCACCTCATCGTGGCCGGAGCAGAGGTATATTCCCGAAAGGCGGACTTCGGAATGCGCTCCAGTCAAGTCGATCGTCAGCGGAATCCGAGCCGACACTCCCGGCAGCACTATAACCGTCAGATCCAGCGCCGCATCCGCCCCCACCTCGATGTTGGACGGAATCTCGGTCACTTTGGTGGTCGGTGAGCCTGTCGAACCAACCGTCGCTTCGACACGCTCAGCGACCTCGGCTCCTGCGGCGACATCATCGGCGGAAAGCACAAAGACCTTGCGAATATGCTCTCCGTCAGCGACTTTCATTCCTGGCAAGATGGGCGAGGGAATATAATTGCCGTGGTCTATGTTTTTAGAACTGTTCAAAGCCATCCTTTTCAATCTTGTCAATCAGTTCGTAACCGCCGGTAGCCACGATACGGCCGTCCTTCAAGACGTGCACGACATCTGGCCTTACATATTCAAGAAGCTTCTGGTAGTGGGTGATGACGATCGCAGACTTTTCCGGAGTGTGCAGGGCGTTCACTCCATCGGCCACGATCTTGAGCGCGTCCACGTCCAGGCCGCTGTCCGTCTCGTCGAGGATAGCGAGGGTCGGATCGAGCATCGCCATCTGGAAGATCTCGTTCCGCTTCTTCTCTCCACCGGAGAATCCGACGTTTACCTCACGCTTGGCGAACTCCGGCTTCATCTGCACGAAGGCCATCTTCTGCTTCATAAGCTTCAGGAAATCACCGGCTTTCATCGGCTCTTTCCCCTGAGCCTTGAGCTTGGAGTTGATCGCAGTCTTCATAAAGTTCGTGATGGAGACTCCCGGAATCTCGATCGGATACTGGAAGGACATAAACAGTCCGGCCCAGGCCCTTTCCTCCGGCTTCATCGCCAGCAAATCCTTGCCATCGAACTTGATTGATCCGGCCGTCACCTCGTAGTTCGGCTTGCCGGTCAGGACAGAGGACAGGGTACTTTTCCCGGCCCCGTTCGGACCCATCACGGCGTGAATCTCACCGCGGCGGATCTCAAGGTCGATTCCCTTCAGAATCTCCTTGTCTCCGACACTTGCGTGCAGATCTTTTATCTTCAGTAATATGTCTGTCATATTCATCGTATTATGTCGTGGGCCTAAGCCCCTATTTATCAATTAATTGTTTTGTTGTCTTTAGTTGGATGTCACTAAAGGATAACGCATAAAATATTCATCTTTAATATGTTATCCACCACTGCTATCAGCGTCTTTGGTAGTTGAGCTTGTGGCTTGACAGAACTCACGAACCATCGAAGCGCCTAAGTTGTCCTGTGCGTCTGGTCACTTCGACAGGCTCTGTGACCATAGGTGTTGGCTTGGTGACCGTAAATTCGGGTTACCGGTTGGTGAGCCTGCCGGACCGCTGCGGCAAGGAATCTACCTCTCCTCTTTGTACAGCCAGTACCAGGTCCAAAGGGACCAGATGCCGTTGAGAAGGTACAATGCGCTGACGATCGGCATAAACACGAGGCCGGCGCTGAGGTAGAGGGTGATGTTCGTGATGTTCACCACCAGCCACACGATCCAGCAGTCCCACTTCTTTTGGGCGGAAAGGAACTGCGCCAACAGCGTCAGCATCAGGCCGTACGAGTCAAGCCACGGGGTTGGATCAGGTGTGAATATGTCCGTGAACCAGGCCGTGCCCAATTTGCTGAGCACGAATCCCCAGGCGGCTCCGGCAAAGGCCACGACCGTGAGAGCAGTGCACCAATCCCGCATCGACAGATGTGTCACCTTCAAGGCCGAGGCGTCTTTCGAACTCTGTTCCTCCGGCCTGGGATGTGTCCACCTCCAATGCCCGAAGGCATTGATTCCGAACGCTATCGGCTGGAGAAGCATCGCCGAGTAGAGGTGCCGCTGCCAGAACAGCGTAAACAGCAGGATGTTGTACAGGTAGCCGACCCAGAAGTTGTACTTGCTGTTGCGTCCGGCCATCACCACGCAGGTAAGTCCCGCGATGACTCCGATCAGCTCCAGAAAGCTCACTCCCGTTCCGCCAAGCGTGAACGCAATGTTTTCTATATCAAAGAACTTCATAAATGTTCAAGTCACCGCAAACCGGCAATCGTTTGCTGAAGAATTATTAAGGTGATTGCCCACCTGTTCAGGCACTTCCGGAATATTCAGAAATGCTTGTGAATATATTCATTAACCCACCGAACCTTCGAGGGAGACCTGAAGCAGTTTGGTGGCTTCTACGGCGAACTCCATCGGGAGGCGGGAAAGCACCTCGTGGGCATAGCCGTTGACGATCAGGCCGACCGCGTCCTCCGGCCCGAGCCCCCTCTGGTTGCAGTAGAACAGCTGCTCGTCGCTGATCTTCGAGGTCGTCGCCTCGTGTTCCACGATCGCGGTCGGGTTGGCGCTTTGGATGTCCGGGAACGTGTGCGCCCCGCACTGCGAGCCGATCAGCAGGCTGTCGCACTGCGAGTAGTTGCGCGCTCCGGCCGCTCCGGCGTTCATCCGGACCAGACCACGGTAACTGTTCTGGCTGTGACCCGCTGATATTCCTTTACTTACGATCCGGCTCTTCGTGCCGCGGCCGATGTGGATCATCTTTGTTCCGGTGTCCGCCTGCTGATAGTTGTTGGTCACGGCGACCGAGTAGAATTCCGACGAGGAGTAGTCTCCCTTCAGGATCGTGGAAGGATATTTCCAAGTGATCGCCGAACCCGTCTCGACCTGCGTCCAGCTCAGATGCGAGCCGCTGCCCTTGCATATTCCCCTTTTGGTCACGAGGTTAAGGATTCCTCCACGGCCGTTTTCATCGCCCGGATACCAGTTCTGCACCGTGCTGTATTTCACGTCGGCATCTTTGAGCGCCACGATTTCCACGACTGCCGCATGGAGCTGGTTTTCATCGCGCATCGGTGCCGTGCAGCCTTCCATGTAGCTTACCTTCGAGCCTTCGTCGGCCACGATGAGCGTCCTCTCGAACTGTCCCGTGCCCTTGGCATTGATGCGGAAATAGCTGGAAAGTTCCATCGGGCAGCGTACGCCTTTCGGGATGTAACAGAATGATCCGTCGCTGAATACGGCTGAGTTCAATGCTGCGAAATAGTTGTCGCCGGACGGCACCACGGTCGCAAGATATTTGCGTACCAGGTCAGGGTGCTCCTTCACGGCTTCGCTGAATGAGCAGAAAATGATTCCGCGTTCGGCGAGTTCCTTACGGAAGGTGGTAGCCACTGATACAGAGTCGAATACGGCATCTACCGCAGCTACACCCGCGAGGATTTCGCGTTCCTTCAGAGGGATCCCCAGCTTGTCGAAGGTTTCCGCAAGTTTCGGGTCGATTTCCTTCGGCCTGTCGGAGTCCTTCTTCGGGGCAGCATAGTATATAATGTCTTGATAGTCAATGTGCGGCATATCCAGATGTCCCCAGTCGGGCATCTCCATCTTCTGCCATTTGCGGAAAGCGTCCAGACGGAAGTCCAGCAGCCATTGAGGCTCGCCTTTCCTCTCGGATATCATCCGGACAATGTCTTCGTTCAGGCCTTTGGGTATAAAGTCCTGGTCCACGTCCGTGACGAAGCCTTCCTTATATTCTTTCTTCGTTATGTCTTGGAGAAGTTCCTTCTCTTCATTTATATCCATATAATCTCCTTCTGAAATTATTGCCGCTCAAAGTTACAACTTTTCGGCCGATATCGTTACTAAGTAACATTCAAAAAATAACCTGCGTCATCTAAGGGAATCTTTTCGGTCTATATCTCTTTTCTCATCAGTCGTGTACGTCCAGTACACTCCTTCTTCGAAAAGAAATCTATCCTCGAAAATCTTCTCCTAATCTGAAGCAGATTATTTTTTTCACGTTACTAAAGCGACATGAGGTCAGCCAGAACGATGGCGGTCATCGCCTCGACAACCGGTGGAGTACGCAGGGCAAAACATGCGTCATGCCGTCCCGGAATCTCCAGTTCGGTCATCTGTCCGGTAGCGAAATTGAATGTCTTCTGTGCTTTTCCGATGCTGGATGTCGGCTTGAATGCCACCCTGAAAACCAGCGGATTACCGTTCGTTATACCGCCATTGACCCCTCCTGCACCGTTCTTGGACGGGTGGCAGACTACAGGGTCCTTCATCCAGCATGCAATGACATTGTCCCCTCCGATGCTGTCGAACGGGTCATTGTGCTCGGAGCCTTTCATGCGCGCTGACGCGAATCCGTCGCCGAATTCGATACCGCGGACGCCTGGTATTGAGAAGATTGCGTGGGAGACGAGAGCTTCGACCGAATCGAAGAACGGTTCGCCGATGCCTGCGGGCAGTCCCGTGGTGACGCATTCCACGATACCTCCGACGGAGTCTTTCTCCCGAATGGCCTCGTCGAGAACGTCACGCCAGATTTCAGAATCTGCAACAGGTTCATTTACAGCGGTTTTCAATGCTTCTTCCCTGGTGACGCCGCCGACCTCGACCAGCTGCGCCTGAATGTCGCAGGAGCACATTTTCTTCGCCACGACACCGGCTGCCACTATCGGCAATGTAAGTCTGCCGGAGAAGTGTCCGCCGCCCCGAGGGTCATTGAAATCCAGCCACTTGACGCTGGCGGTGTAATCTGCGTGGCCCGGACGCGGGACATCGTTGAAAAGCTTGTAGTCGCCGGACCTGGTGTTCCGGTTCCTGAAGATTATCGCCATGGGCGCGCCTGTGGTGTAGCCGTTGTACACTCCGCTAAGTATCTCAGGTTCATCGGTTTCCACACGTGGAGTGGTTCCTTTCGGACCGCTCTTTCGGCGCAGAATGTCCGGCATGAAGTCTTCTGCCGTGATATGCAGTCCAGGACGTACGCCATCCAGCACGACACCGATGGCTTCGCCGTGTGATTCTCCGAAGATGGAGATTCTGAATTTTCTACCGAACGTATCCATTTTTCAGTAATTTTTCGAAAAGGTCCATGAATGTCGGACATGATTTCGCCACGCACTCGACGTCGTCGATTTCTATCGGACTGTCCGCTCCGAGTTCCGCCACTTTCAGCGCCATGACCATCCTGTGATCGTGGCTGGAGGTATAGTTTCCGCCTTTCAGCATGTGCCCGGTAAGACATCTCTGCGCCAGGGAGTGACCTTCAATAATCATCTTGTCGCCTGATATCCTGGCTTTTACGCCAAGCTGCAGAAGCATTGACAATATCGCCTTGCCTCTGTCGCTTTCTTTGTTGGCGAGTCGTCCGACGCCTGCGATCCGGCTGGTCCCCTGGCAGAATGCCGCGAGCACCGATATTATCGGAAACAGGTCCGGGCAGTTGTTGGCGTCCACTTCGAATGCATTGAGCGGGGCTTTCTGGACGTGGATCGGGCCGCGTGATTCGTCCTCACCCATCTGGGAGAGGCTCGCGCCGGCTTCCATGAGGATGTCCATTATGGAGAGGTCGGCCTGCAGGGATTTGGTGTCCAGTCCGGATACCTCGGCCTTGCCGAATACGGCGCCAGCTACCAGGAAGTTGGCCGCGGTGCTCCAATCCCCTTCGATATCCATGCAGTCGTTCCAGTCTTGCGATTCGGCGAAGTTCTGCCCGCCTTCCATGTCACACCAGATTTTCACGCCGAAAGCTTTGAGCACATCCATCGTTATGAAAAGGTACGGGATGCTTTTCGGCTCGGTAAGCCGCACGACGGAGTCTTCTTCCAGCAGCGGCAATGCCATGAGCAGTCCGGAGATGATTTGCGAGCCTCCTGAACCTGAGACGGTTATCTTTCCTCCTGAGAGTTTCCCCGAGATTTTGAGCGGGACGAAAACTTCTTCCGTTTTCTCTTCCTGCGGAAGATTCTCCAGCTTCACCCCGAAGGCCGCCATGATTTCGCGCGCGCCTTTCAAAGGTCTGCGGGTCAATGTCTTTTCGCCGGTCACTGCAATTCCGCCTCGGCCCAATGCAGCCAGAACCGGTATCATCAGGCGCGTGAGGAGTCCGGATTCGCCGGTATGGAGGCTGTCCAGGTCCAATGCTGCCGTTCCCCGGCCTTTTATGGTCAATGCTGATGTGTCTTTGAGGACTTTACCGTCCTTATATGTCAGTCCCACAGTGACTTCCGCTCCAAGTGAGCGTACCACGGAGATGGCTGCTTCGTTGTCGCCACATGGCGAATATCCTTTCAATGTGGTGGTTCCGTCTGCCAATGCAGCTGCAATTATTGCCCGCTGTGCAAAGCTTTTCGATGATGGCATCGGGATGATTTCCATGCCGTCGGATTCCTCTGCATGGTCATCGGCACATCCTGCCGCATGTTCTGCGTAGACCTGGCGCATCATTTCCGCCGTAGACATCTGTCCCGGTGCGGCTGCTTCACTCTCATCCAGAGCGGCATAAGTATATGGAGCACCTTTGGCAAGGCATTGGATACGAGAGCATTGACCTTGCTCACCCATTGCGAAAGCGATGAGTTTTGCGGGATCGAACGAGTCATACAGCGACAGGACTCTGGTGACGGAAGCATTGTCCTGACTGTCGTCGGGTATCGCGGTGGTGACGATTTTGGCGATGTCGGCTCCGATGGCGAAGCATTTCTCTGTCAGCGCTTTAAGTGCTTCGATGGAGTCCGTGCCCCGGAAGTCGTGATATGAGCGGACGAATACCGTTCCGTTCTCGCGTGTTTCGCGGCGCAACCGCTTGGACATCATCGGCGGCGCTTCGATTTCCAAGTCCGCGAATGCTGCTCCGGAGTGAATTGCCGTGATGAGCCTGGCTTCGGCTTCCTGAACGGCTTTCGTGTCGAGCTTCCTGTCTTCCGAGTGCTGTTTTTCTTCCGTATCAGCCTCATTGACAAGCTTTTTCCTCATCTCGCTTATCCGGCATGTGGCCACCAGCGGCACGTCCGATGTAGAGAAGAGTTCGGCGATTTCGTCCGTAGTCAGCGGGCACCTGTCCAGCCGGATTTCGGCCATTTCCACGTTCCCGCTTTCCAGAATCGCATATATTTCCTCAAGTGTCTTGTTCTGTATTGTCGTACAAATCATTATCTGCTTGTTTTGCTTACCTGGCAATCATCAAAAACAACCTGCATTATCTTGTTTTTTAGTGATTACCCAACCTACAAATATAATGATTTTTTCACCGATATTTTATTCGTCACACCTGGCCGCAGGAATT
>OHHE01000327.1_pt1 | contig 11567 bp, 17 predicted proteins | sample 1567971 | NCBI WGS metagenome assembly OHHE01 (sample SAMEA3879508, study PRJEB24766) | human gut metagenome | biome: human-associated habitat; feature: feces | place: USA | collected 1985/1987 | reverse complement strand
TACCTTTGTATAAAACTAAGTTATTTAGAATATTATTATCCATAAAATACTAGTAATTTTAATTTATTTAGTTTATTATTAATTTACACGCAACTGCTGCGCAAAAGACTTCCACATATCTATATCGCTAGTGTTGTCCGTTTTCTTCGTCCTTCTACTTACTCCAGTTTTATTCAAACTATTTTTGAACTTACTGATGGCGTCACTAGAACCTTCGTTCTTCGCAGCTTTAAGTAGTGTATCGCCTTTCATTGTAAAGTAAGCAGACTCGAGTAAATTCTTTACGCTCTTGGACCAGTCTTTCTGATACTGTGTCTTACCATCAGCGTCTGGCTTAAAGATATACTCTAACAGTTGTTTTTTATCCTTTTCTGGGATTTTAATACCGCGTATATCTTGCATGCCTTTTATTTCGTTGACAACGCTATTAAAATACTCCTGTTGACGCTTCGCAGCTTCTCTAGCTTGGTTTTCTTGATCTTTCAATAGCTGTTGTTTCTTGTTCTCTCTAATCTCTTTTAAGGCTTCTAAAGCATCTTCTGCTTCATCTTCAAGTAACCCAGCATCTTCATACTTAGTAAGTTTCTTATCAATTTGCTTATTACTATAACCTTTCTCTTTAAGGAATTCTTTAAGGATAATCTTCTGATTCACTTCATTATCTTCAATACTAAAGTCTTCCAGATCAAGTTCACCATCAATCTCAAAGTAATCTCTCAAGTTACCACCATTCTTTACAAAATTATCCAGTGCTTCTACTTCTTCACTAGCATATTGCGGTACTGAGTTCTCTTCGATTACTGCTTGAAAATAGTCTACTAACTCTTCTGGTGTACTAGGTACTTCATCATCGTCACCCATTTCCCATCCGAATTTCTCCGCCATTACACCAAAAAATGCACTTACTGCATTACTATCTGGTTCATTAGTTGGTTCTTCAACTACTTCTTCTTCGATCTCTTCTTCAGATTCTGATTTCTTATCTTCTTTCTTACTTTCTTTTTTAGGCTCTTTAACAGGTTCTTTAACTTCTTCTTCCTGTTTATCATCCTTTGTATCCTCTTCTTTCTTAGGATTACGCAATGCTTCCAGCTCCTCGTCTGTCATTGATTCACCTACACTATCTAGGATATCTTTGTTTTCATCATTGCCAGCGGGCTGTGTTTCTTTCTTAGGTACATTAGCTCCTGGCAGGAAGTCTTCAAATACTTCAAAACCGTTTAATGTAATTTCTTCCATAATTATATATAATTAGATTTATTTATTGTTTTGTAATATACTTCTACAAAAGTATTTCAACTATTCTATAGTAAGATCATTTTTCATTTGATTAACAGCCATACACACTAGCTATAGATTACCTTTAATATAACCTAGACTAGGATCAATTCTATCTACACTTAAATTAGTGGGAACTCTTCCACTATCAAAGTAATATGTCATAGGTATTCCAGACAAAGCACACATTCCATTCTAACGTTCCCATAGTTCGTGCAAATAATTTTCATCTATGTTACATTCGACATTCTTTCTTTTAGATCTGTCTTTTAAACCATGAAATCTTTCATACAGTAGTCTATTCAAATCTTTCTTTCCTCGATTCTACTATTTTCTACGTATATATGCTTCTTTCTTGCATTGTTTACATCTAGTATCTTTTTCTGCTCTAAACCATTTGTCTGGGTTCTTATCAAAGCAATCCAACGATTTGTATTTTTTACAAGAATAACATAGCAAGTTGTTGTTATCGTCAAATTGTTTAAATTTACTTCTGTATCTGCCTATCATTTTCTCTTTTTCCTTCTCTTAGCTATTTTACTAAAGTTTTGAGCAAAGATAGCTCTCTTTCTAGTTAGTGGATTCTTACTATGTGTAAGTTCTTCAGTACTTTTGCCAGTACGTTTCTTTAAGGCATTAAACTTACCTCTATTCTCTTTCTTGATATGTATGCCACCATCCTTATACTTAGGAATTGGATATTCTGGCATTATCAGCGCCATGTCTATTTGATATGAATTATCCATTATGCTATAGTGTTATTATCATTATTATTTACTATAGGTATCATCTAAAAGTCCTTGTTGAATAACTTAGGACTTCTATAAAGATTGAAGATTGCTTTGATATTATTGAAGCTTTCTCTAGGAGCATCAATTATTTCCTTCTTCAAATTCTTATAACTACCTGTATAGTTTCCTCTATTTAGTTTACCTTTCTGATCCAAGTAATTCCTAAACTAATTCATGTAGCTCTTGATTTCAGTACCCTGTAATATGTTATTGTACATATCTCTAGTCATATTAGGATACATAGTTTAGCCTGATTGTATGGGATAAACTTACTCTTGTCTCCAAGCTTTCTTAAGAACTCATTATTCATACCAGCTGCACCATCTACCAAGTGACCCATTTCATGAAGCACCACACTATTAGGAATATCTTCTGGCGTTTTGATCATGTCTCTATTGAAATACATAGTATTTCCTTCTGAAGGAGTAACTTGTGCTCCAATGGTAGGTCTTTCCATCTTCTTGTATTTCGGTTCTGGAAGTTGGAAATACTCATCAATATCAACATATTTCTCTAACATACTATCATACACCTTCAGATAATCTGTACCATACTGATGATCCACAGCTTTTGCTCTTTCTCTAGCATATGGTTCCTGCATTAAATCGTATGTTCTATTGCGTTGATCATTTATCTCTTCAACCAGACTTAATGGCATGTCTGAATAACTTTTCTGCTCATGTAGAGCCTTATCTATAACATTCTGTTTATAGTTAGGATCCACTTTAGGAATATAAGTACTCTTAGGTTTACTAATTTTTTTAGAAGATCTAACAGCAGCTCCTCCAAAACTAGGCATAAAAGGAACTAGACCTAAAGCTGCTAATCCTGCATTTCCCCAGTCTTTATTCCTTAAAGCTTTATAAGTATCATATACAGATATAGCGTCTCCCACAGGTGTTACGTTCGCAGCGTCTTCTATATCTCCTACTGGCTTTAATCCTCTGACGAATGGTTTCCCAGTGAATCTATCAATCTCATCACTACTATTGTCATAATAATCAGCCAACTGATCTTCAGTATACTTACGCCCATATCTATCTTTATATAATTTACCTTTATATGGTTGAGGCTCTTCAGGAATTATAGGTTTATTAGATGGTGGTATTTCTCCCCCATCTGCAAATGTATTATTTATGTTCTATACCTACTACACAAGTTCAGCAGCTTGACGCGAAACCTTCGAAAAATCTCTTTCCTTACCTAAAAGTATGCCTCCAACAATCTCTGTACCGGTTTCAGTATTAGGCTCTTCAACAAATGCAGCAATATCAGCTGCTGTGTCTATAGTGTTACTTGGTAGTACATATTTAGATAACTATTGACCAATTGTGCTACTCTTGTTTCCGTTTAGTAACCTCGTTAGTGACCATCCACCACCATAGATAAAACTAGCTAATGACGCTGCGGTTCCGAATGTACTATTAATACCGTGCAGTAAAGATTTCCAATCTTGTTGAGTGCGTTCCCTCTTACCACGTTTATAACGTTCCTCGTATGTAATGTCTTCTGCAGGGGATCCTCCGAGATCTATTAAACGATACTAACGAATCATTTTAGGATCTGGTAACTTTGGCTTACCTATGGGATGATCCGTTCTCTGGTCAGTAATTCCTCCATCTGCATAGGCTTTGAAGTCAAAATAAGTCTTACCGGGATTCTACTCCCGATAAGTCTTAAATGCTTTCATCCTTTGTTTAAACGCGTTTCTGTCCATCTTTCCTTAAAGCTACCAATTTTAAGATACTTCAACCAAGAGTAATGCTTTCTAGTTTCAGGATACGTATAATCATCTTGGTTATTATATGCTTCTTCTTCAAAAGATACATCGTGATAAACAGTACTTTGTTTAGAAAATAGTCTGCATAATCTTATAAGAATGTATTCAATGCCATACCATAGATAGAATGGTATCCATAACATCTCCTACATCTACTTGAGATGAATCTTCTCATGGTTGTAGGACTTAGCTGATATTTTACTTTTATCTCTAGTAAATATCAAACCAAAACAGGTTAATGTATGAGTAACCCTTAAATGGTATTAGTTTATTCTGTATTACCTTCATTACTTCTCTCCCGCTACTTTATTCTTTAATGCTGTTCTAGCTTTAATTCTTTCTCTTTCAAGAGCCGCATCATCTTTTTGTTTTTGGATATCTTTTTGAGCTTGCAATTTCTGTTTTTCAAGTTCAATCTTCTTATCCTCTATCTCCTTCTTCAATTGTTGTTCACGCATTTTAGCATTGAACTCAAACTGTTTAGAAGCTTCTTCTGATGCTTGCTTTCTCTCTTCAAGTGCTTGTGCTGCTATTTCCATAGTATCTGGAATACCATTATCATTCTGATCTTGATCTTCCAAACCTCTATAAGCATTAAGTTGAGCTACTGTAATCTTAGTTGCATTATTCTGATCAATCTCATATTTCTTAAGATCCATTTCTGCTTCTTTGATCATTAACTCTTCTTCCTTAACCTCATTCTGCATTTGTAACATCTACTGTTCACGTTCAGCTTGTGCTTGTTCCATAGCTTGCTGTTGTTCCATACGTTTCTGCTCGATTTCTTCTAATCTATTCTTGATCATATTGACATTATCCAAAGTAATAATCTCAGCTATATCAAGCAGGCTAGCTCCATTCTACATAGCTGGCTGCATTAAATTCTTCAATGCTTCAAGATTCTGTTGATTCTTAGTAGTATCTTCTACAAATACATCTAGATCTTCGTAGAACATCTAATCTGATAATGTTATAAATGCTCTAGTTGCATCATCAAATACATATTGCAACGATGTTTTAGTATCTTTCCATGCATACCTAGCAGTATTAAGTAACATTACTAATGTCTCTCTTTTTACTTGATTATGTGTCCAGAACCATGGTTCAGTAATATGAGCAGACTGTATTACGGATCTCTCTACATTACCTACTAACTCATTAGATGAGATAGCTCCTTCTCTCTGTTTAGATACGCCGGTAATCTCAGACAACATTGATTCAATCTTATCCATCAGCTTAATGTATTGATCTATAGTATTAGCCATAGTAAGATCTAAAGCTGTAATTTGATTGAACTACGATGGTTTGCCTCCCTCTCTACCAGGTATATCCCAACCTTCTTCATAAGGATTAATGAAGTTAACTCCTAGTGCAGATAAGTAATGCATCCATTTAGCTACATCAATGTTCATAGATTTAGGTATCTAAGTAATATCCATATTCACTACTTTACCTTTATCTCTAGCCATTGCTAACTCTAGTCTATACCACAGTACTATATACATATACTGTAACGGTTTCATCATACTTACTAATGACCTGGGTCTACTATTAGTATTATTATATATCACACCGGTGTACGGTAATCTTTGCGCATTAGGATTATCAGCTGATACATGTTGGTATTCAAGAGGTTCTATACCAAAGTATAAGTCTTCACCTGCTCTATATCCTTCCCACGTTTCAATGATCCATTTCCATTCTACACTAATCTCCATACCAGTTACATTGTATGACTCGTCTACTATATACTCTACTGGTTCTCCAGTTTCAGGGTCAGCTATAGTTACGAATGCAATCTTTCTAAACGACTGCCAACAACAGTGCCATACACTTATACTACTAGATGAATCAAATGGGTTAGTAGTAAAACCGTTAATGTTGTGCATCTTGAAGTGTGGGAAGTCCATAGACGTCTTTCTTACTTCAGGGTTAATACCACCTTTAGCACCATCTTCCATCATGTCTAACAACTGATTTAGCTGTTTTTCAGACAGTTTGTCATAGTATCTATCATAAATATCTGTAGCTGATAGTTTCATCTCATATACGCACCATTGTGCGTCATGAATGAACTCTAGGTCAGATGTATCAGTATCATAATCAAAGTAAAGAGGATTGATACGTTCAAGGCAGGGATTACCATTCTGTATTCCAACATAGTATACCTCTTCACCACCTATCAATGCATCTTTCCAACCTTTATAGAACTCATGAGTAATGTTCAACTTATTCTTTAAGTAATTAAGACTATGATAAGCAGTGATCTCTGCTATATCCTTATAGTCTTTACTCATGTACTTCTGTATTTGTTCAGGAGGCATAATCTCACCAGACTATAAAGCTTGCTGATATCTTGCCTACTCTTCTGGCCCTAACTTACTCATGATGCTAGCTTGTATATAGTCTATCAGCATCTACTTAGCTTTGTCTTGCATCTCGCTAGTAGCTATATCACTAGTACGTACCACTCTAAAGTTAAATGGTCTTTTAGTCTCCTCACCAAGTAATAAGTCAATTTTAGGCTTGACAATATTATAATCCTAAGCCATTGCAGGGAATCCATCTTCCTGCTTAAACGGATTTGTAACATACTTTAGATCCTTCTCATTGTATATACTATTATACAGATCATAGTATGTCTACATTTCTTCCTTGCGAGTTCTGTTATTACCATTTCTAGAGCCACCCATGCTCTTTCCTATTATATAGTCTACGCAAGACTCTCTCCAATCTTGAGTCTTCTTAGACATGGGTAACTTCTAAATAGGGAACTGATTAATATTCTTCATAGTTAAAACATATATGCTTCTAAATTATCTGTGACTTCATCGTCATGAAACCACGCTTGAGTAAAGATAGGACCTTCAAATAGTACCCTATTCTTATTCTCTTTCTTCTTTTCTTTAACCTTGAGATTATAGAGCTGTTCTCTATAGATCATTACTTGCATCAACGCCATGACCCTATCGAAGTTTCCTGTGTCATTATAGCTTATAAGTTCTTCTAATAGCGGCTCTGATAGTATGTTGTGTAAGTTCTTCTTACCGGGTGCTTGTTCTTCATTTAACCAGTCTTTGATTAAGCCTTCACCCCATTGCTTAATCTGTTTGTTCATGTGACAACCCTTTTTTCTCTATACTTTGGAATTACCAACTATATCTGATATGATATCTGGTTGATCAGCAAGTAAGTAGTCACAATGCTTAGCTGTGAAGTATGGGAATAAACCTTTACGTTCATTCTCATACATTATTCTACCATTGTAGTATATTGCTAGTTTACGCAGGTTTTCGTAGTATTCTTCTGCCGTCTAAGGCCTTCCAGTGTATTCAGCGACTATTATATCATAATAGTTCTCAAAGCTCTAGAATCGCTTGTAAACGAACGTAGAGCCCAATGAATTAGTACCTGACTAGTCGTGGTCATACGGGTCTACCCCAAGTATGTACAGACCTATAGGGGCATCCGGTACTGGGTGTTCCCATATTACTATGGAACCAGTTGGGTCATCGTCTCTCTTCAATGGGTAGTGAGTTATATCTCCTAACTTCTTGATAACCCATTTGAGGGATCCATCCGTATTCCATACTAAGTCACCTACCTACTTATGATTACTTAGGTGTTTATTGATCCTAATCTTGGCTAATTGCTCTTGTAACTCCTTCTTAGGGAAGATATTACCTCCGAACTCCAAACATGCCTCCTGGGGCGTTATACAGTGTTCTGCGACGTATCTATCTACTGCTACAGAGTTAGTAGCATTCTCTATTACTTTTCTACGATCTGTTAGTATATACTCTAGGGATTTCTTACGTAATGTGTTACCATCTATATCCATATATAGACGGTTACCTTTATCATCACGGAAGTCCATATTAGTATACTGTGGTATAAAGAATCCACACTTCTTATCCGATGGAGTCTCATCCCATATGTTATCAAAGCCTAGACAGTTGTAACCATCTGGGTTATAGAACATGTCTTTAAGAGTCTCAAAATGGCTATCTTCATCACCACCAGTACCGAATGCAATCATAGTACCAAATGCCATACCATCTTGTTCTACAGACGGTCTAGCAATCTGCCATGCTGCACCTAGTTCGGAGAAAGAACCGGCTTCCTCAAATATAATAAGTTTACCTGCTTTACCACGTACTACGTCTGGATTATCTTTCAGAGTAACACCAATAATCTCTGATTTGAAACCTAATTCAACCTCATTACCATACTCGTCTTTAGTATAGAAACCGGCACGTTTACGCATCTAAGTATTCACAGATCTCTTCTTACCCCAGGCTGTATTCTTGTCTATGAAGTCCATATAGTCCCAAGCCTTAGTAAGTATACCGTCCTCAGTAAGGTATTGCTTGTTACTAGCATAGATGTACGTCTTACTACCTGCAAACAGATAGTAATTACGACATGCCATAGCTGCATTCTTATATGAGTAACCTTTACGTCTACTCTTTAATGCACATAAGTGTTTACCTTCTGTTTCAGCTTGTTCTACTGCCTAGAAGAAGTAATAGTCATAGTCATAGAAGTCAGGAAACTGTAGATCACGTGTTTTCTTTATCGTAGTAGAACCATCTGAATTAGTAATAGTGTTATAGATAATTCTCTGAATAGGACAGAAGTTTAAATAAAAATAGTTATACCCACTGATAAAGTCTCCATCATCAGCAGTATAACCATACTTACATCTATCCATCTATTCATCCCAGTACGCAAAAAACTCTGAAGTTCCTTCTGGGTACTAACAATAATGCCCAGTAGCTAAATACTATAGCGCTGGGCCTCTAAACTTATCACTATTTTTGATCTATTTCTCGAAATCTACCATTACAAAATAACCTTATAGTGTTTTGGATAAGTCTTATATAGAGTAAATTCTTCATTCAATATGTAATGTATGGTACCTTTACTAGTTATATTATATTTACTCATTAATTGTTTATAAGTGTATCCGTTCTTCCTGTCCTCTCTTATACTTTCGATGACTTCCGCAGAATATTTTCTACTTATTTGACCACAATTTATAGATACTAACTCTCTAGGAATATCATTCTTATTGTCCTTAATTGTTCCAATATCTATATTATCGTAAGAATTATCGTATCTATCTCCATTTAAATGTCTAACTACAATTCCTTCTTTATAGATCTCATCTCCAAATTTTTGATATGCCTGTAATCTATGTATCATACAATGAACCTTCTTATTTTCACTTCTAGGTCCTATTCTGATATCAAAACTGTAGTAGTCTCTCTTGCGATCTTTGATCTTACCTCTTACGTGTACTCCGTTTCTGTTTAAAAGAACTCCTTCTTTTGTAACAGTGTAACCCTTAATAAGGGCTAATTCCTCTGGTTTTATCATATTGTGAATTTTAATTGGTCGGCGTAGTAGGAGTCAAACCCACCCGGTCGGCTTCAGAGGCCACACGGTTTTAGAGACCGTCCATGCAATCGTACATCATACGCCGAAATATGCCGGGGAATACTTATTGTCCGTCCCCGTCGGACCTTTTGGTTATTAGAACCAAGATTTAATTCTTTGCCACAATGAAGGCTTATTCGCCTTCATTATTGCTTCATGTGCTTCATTAATATCCGCCCAAGCTTTTTCTGAACCCTGCGTAGCGTCTATTGTAATAATCAATTGCTTTTTCATATTTAGTTCTATTTATAACACCTATAACGTGTTGTTTAATTCTGGTTATTTTTTACTGTATTATTTTGCCAACTCATAAGGATTGATCTTAGAATCACCCTTAACCTTAGATGTTGTAAGCTCTTCTGTCTTAACTGCTTTCTCTAAGAAATCTAAAGTAATATAGGATCCTTTTACCTTCTCGAATCCAGCTAAGTACTTCTCGATCTTCTTTTCATCTAGTTCCTCACCTAGAGATTGTTCATAGTAATCGCTAAAACTGTCTAGTTTACGACGCATATTACGTAACATCTTAAGTAGGTTAGTATCGCAGAATTGCTTATATTGCTCTTCACAGAGCAGTTCATCATCAGTAAGATTGTAGTTGACATCGTTGAATAATTCTTCTTTGAGCTTAGTCTCTATAGAATCAGAGTTCATACTAAGTACATATGGACTATCCCATTTGTTCTTCAATACTATGTAACTGATTACTTTAGTAGCGTGCTCTTTGTCTGCCTTATCGGCATCCCATATCTTTTTAAAACATGGGATACCTAAGGCGTCTGAATGAATTATTACTTTACCACCAAGTATATCAAACAGCTTCATTTACTTTCTTATTTATGCTGGATCACATTTAAGATCATTATCGCATGTAACTTTCTGCTTAAAATCTCTGCTTCCTTCTTTAGTTTCAGTGTAGAACTCGTCTAGATCATGAACTGTGGCTGGATCACTAATAACAATTACTTTACTTTTAGCATACCCTGCTTCGTCATATGCATTAAATACGGTCACATAACTGTTAGGTTCTACATCAATTATTTCATCATCAGTGATTACTTGCCCTCCTTTATCTACTCTCGCTACTCTATTAGTAAAGTAAAGGTCAATGGGTCTTCTTACTACGTTGGTTTCAGTATCAAATACTATAAATCCTGATTTGCTTATAATTATCTTTTCCATGTTATTATATTCTATAACCTAAATAATCTTCCTTAACCAATCTCTGGAGTATCTCCTCTGCTCTCTTCAGAGGCACATTCGGGTTCACATACTCCCGATTTGTCCTGTATCTGTGAATTATCTGTTGAAAGTTCCGGATCTCCTTCTACAAACTCTCCCTCGTTATATTTCGCTTCATACTTCTCAGTTAAACGTTTGCAAATAGTATCAACTTCGGTAGCTCTATCAAGCTCTTTACCCTCTTTACCAGCCTCAACCATTAAAGTAGTTAGTTCATCTATCATGTCCTTAGTAAAATCTTCATAAGTGATAGTACCGGTTGTAATTACCTTATCAAGTACTTCATATAGTTTCTTAATATCTTTGGAAGCCTTGTCAATACCTGACTTATTAAAGTTGTCAAGCTCTATCTTCCACATCATCAGACTCTCTTCGTGTGTCATATTGTTTTAATTTTATTATTGTTTTACTAATGCAACCAGCTATCCATCCAACTAAGTAAGCATACTGTTCATTGTGTTCTGCAAATGACTGTGAGTACATACCTAATTCATCAAACATATAATCTGCCGCATGTACTGCTTCGTGCGCTTCGTCACCAGGTATTAGCTCATCCCAATCTAATATGATTACTACCACGCCTTTCTTTCCATCAGATTTCCTGACTACTGGACATGTTGCTAATACTCCTGAGCTATCTAGTAAATCTCTGTATCCGTTCTCTGCTTCTACAGAAGTATCATTCATCTTAGTAAACGTGAATATCTTATTTAACCCTTCTATTTGTCCAGCTACCCATAACATTCTAGGATATATTACTGGGTCATACGCATCTACTTTTGGCATCTTCTTCATAACGTTTCTTTATCTTTATTTTACCTAAGTAAGCAAACATGACGGGTTTAGGGTCTAAATTACTTATAGATTGATTCGCGAACTTAAATGGACTGTTGCATATTACTTCTATTACTTGATATGGTATATTATACTTATTACTTAATTTAGTATATATACTCGTCTAGTTTCTCATTCCATTCTACTCTCTTATAGTACTTACACTTATCAATACTATTAGTAGCAAGTAGTGTATTAGG
>OHHE01000315.1_pt1 | contig 11724 bp, 11 predicted proteins | sample 1567971 | NCBI WGS metagenome assembly OHHE01 (sample SAMEA3879508, study PRJEB24766) | human gut metagenome | biome: human-associated habitat; feature: feces | place: USA | collected 1985/1987 | reverse complement strand
AGGTCAGAGGCGAAGTTGGCGGTCGTGAGTATCATGGTTTCGTCTATTCTGCCACTAACGGACAGGGCAATAAGGTAGGAAATCCTTTCAAGGCTTCAAAAATTGACAGGTCTGTCGGTGCGGAGGCGATAGAAAAGCGGTTCGCTTATTCTGCCAAGAAGTTTAGGGAGGACAAAAAACTCTCCGAGATGACCCGTCATAGCGTGGAAGCAGTCTTGAAGCAGACGTACCATAAGGATAAGTTCATAGAACTGCTGAAAGCAAAGGGTATTGATGTTGTTTTCCGCCATACAGCTGACGGCCGTATCTACGGAGCAACATTAATTGACCACCGCACCCAAAGCGTGTTCAATGGTTCAAGGCTTGGAACGAATCTTTCTGCCAATGCCTTGCAGGAGCACTTCACCTTGCCTTACGAGAACGAACATCCGATACCGCTTACCATCCCGAAGGAAGATGGCACAATCTCGGAACAAGAGTTTCATGGTTCTGGCTTGTTCGATGAATATGGAAGTGGTCTTGGGCTCATGGCAGGAGGAGGTTCTTCCAACGAGGCACGGGAAGCAGCATTCGACAGAGAACTACGCAGAAAGAAAAAGAAGCGCAAAGGGCGAAGCCTTTAGTTGTATCATCAAGGTTGGCTTTCTTGAACAATGGAGAAAGCCAGCTTTATGTAAAATCAAAGTATAACTTCAAAATAGAAAAACAATGGCACAAGAAGATGATTTGAGAGCATTGGGAAAAATTATGGATTTTCTCCGTGCCGTGAGTATCATACTCGCAATTATGAATGTGTATTGGTATTGCTATGAGGCAATGCACATGTGGGGAGTGACAATCGGGGTTGTTGACAGAATCCTTATCAACTTCAACCGTACAGGTGGAAAATATTTTATATCGCAGTGACACTGTTTGTTTATGAAAAATATAATTGGTTAACTAAATCTCCAATATCACAGGATAGTGATCCCCACCCTTCATATGATATCCTCGTACACATGTTTTTAGCTGTAATCTGCTATCGATAAGGAAATAATCTAATTCTCGACCTGAAATATGTGTTGGCATACCACAACAGGCAAAATAAGCACTATTTCCCGGCCTACTTCTGGTACCTGTGGTCATTATTCTTAAATTATCTGATAATTCGCTTGGCGTTGAATTCATATCTCCGCCAATGATGAAAGGAGATACTGCATGGCGTACTAAATCTCTTATATCTCCTACAGCACCAGACCCAGATTCGCAATGAAGGGTATAAATGTTACATCCATTATAATTTAAACAAATTGCGGATCGGCCTGTTCCTGATATCAGATAATGTATTGATGCTACAAAATTCAAATCCGCAATGATACAAGTATTACATCTCTGATTATAAGCACCTGCATGTTCTACCACAACATAGTGGTATCTACCACTATGTTGTGCAGGCAGTATGAATTTACCACATTCTTGTATCATAACAACATTACATTGTTCTATTGTTAATAGATGATTCAATATATTTAATTTAATAGCATCATTAAGAGGATTTCCTTGGGAATTCCATGTACAAATTTTCATATGGCTATTTTTAGATGTTTGATGCATTTATTATGTTTTCATAATAATTGTTATCAAATTTGAACGGGACTTTATCCATCCCGTTCTATATGTTTATACTCTATTTACTGCTTTCTGTATTTATAGGCTCGATACATGATGCCATTATATCCATCAGTTTAGACAGACCTTCGGTCTGCGGCTGCTGGCTTGCAGAAACATGTATCTGGTATTTTGCCGTTTGGTTGGTCATGCGGGTGTTCTCGCGGGCGGTTGTGACTTTGCCGCTGATTTCCGCATTTATAAACCAATGTTTTGCAGAAGCTTTTGTCTCTACTTCTGCGTTGGTAGTGCTTTTTACGTTTGATGTATCGGTAACCTCCATCTGGAAATCGACATCCACGCGATCTATGAGCAGGGAAGGAATAGGCACCAATCCTATAAACGGAGCCTTGACACTTTGTGACATTGTTGTCATTTTTCCATCCTGCTGTATCGGTCTTTTAATATCGAATTCCAATACACGAGCTGTTTTACCGTCTTCATCAAAAGCAATTTTCTGGTAGAAATTCCATGCTGTCGCTGCCAATTCCTGTTGAGCTTCGGCTGCTGCAATAAGCGGTGCTGCAATCAGTTCCCGCATGGGAAGCCCCTTAAAATTGTCAGTCACATTCGGATCTCCAAGTACAGGGGATGTACCGTTATTTTTAGTCTCTTCCAATGCAGCGGAAATAATTTCTTTCGCCTGTCCGCTTACATTTTCATTCAAGTTTTCCGCATTTTCTTGTTGCCCTTGGTTCTTTATTTCTTCTGCCATAACATTTGAATTTTAAAATTGTTAGATATTTTTTACAAAATCGTCAATAATTCGGGAAATGCTCTCCGGAGTCTCCTGAACCTTAAAATTGACGCAAACCTCCATGACATCATCCGCATCCGGTTTTATGTTGCTCATCTGCATCTGGAGATTGGCTCTTTGTGGGCTGGATAACAATAAGTTGTTTTCTGGAATCTGTGATTCCACGCTTCCGACCTTCGCCTTGAACTTTATCTGCACATTATCCATCGCAAGATAATGATGGGATATCAAAGCTATAAGTGGAATATCAATAGTCTTGTCTCCAACCATGATTTTTTTCGATTGGAACGTATTTGCGTTATTTGCATTTGTTCCTTCAAAAAGTCTGGTCAGATTTTGTATCTGATGATTCTGCAATGTATCTTGTGCACAGTTTACGGCGTATTGCAAACCATTCATAATATCAGAGAATGAATTGGTTTGAACACTGTCCGGCTCATCGTCATTATTTTTCTTGTCTCTGTGAAAAAGTCCCATGTTTTTAATTTAATTACTTGATTTGTTGCCTTTAATGAGCACCAATCTTGACAATGTCCGGCTTACAGCTTCCATATTTACACTGGAGTCTATATTATTATTAACAATGCCTTGATGCCAAAACCTATATGGTGGATTCTCCGTGTGTTCCAGCACGTCCTCCTTTTTTTATTGGGGTTATACTTCGGTTAATGTTCGTTGCGGGCGGAACATTTCCGCCCGCAACGGCTTACTGCTTCCTCAAGGTAGGCAATGCTCCTTTAAGTTCGTAACGCCATTCTGAGCCTGCGTTCTGCAAGGCGGTGTTCATGGCATCAACGGCTTTCTGCCAGGTAACGACAGAGCCGTCCACCTTCGTGGCTTCGGTGCTTTTCTTATTGTAGCCGATACCTTGTTCATGATTGTTCTTCCAATAGCAGGCGGTCATCACGTTGGCGTAGTTATTTCCCAAAAAACCGCCGATATGTACATCGCCAGTGCTACTACCCGTACTGGTTACGTTGCCCGTGGCATAGCAGGCAAGGAGGCTGCTTCCTGCGTTCATTCCCACCAGACCGCCGCCAGCGATATTCTTTTTGGGGGCCATTTCTATGATCACGTTGCCTGTGGCATAGCAAGCGGTCAGGGTGGCACTCGAATTCGTCTGACCTGCCACGCCGCCGACATCGACCGTTCCCTTCACTGTGGCAGAGGAGCTGCATCCGGTGATGGAACCGCCTATTTGAACACCCACCACACCGCCGACATACACCGTGCCGCTGACGCTGCCCGACACCGAGCAGTTTTCAATGGTGCCCCAGCCAGATCCTACCACGCCGCCAATACTGCCGCCATATATTTGATTGCTTGTTATCTGTACGCCCTCCATCACCACGTTCTTCACCGTACCAGCTCTATTGAGCCAGCCGAACAGACCCGCATATTCGTCATTTGTCGTAAAGGTCAGCCCCGTAATGGTATGGCCGCCACCGTCGAAGGTGCCTTTGTATGAGTTGTCGTAGTCTGTGCCTATCGGTGTCCAGTCTTTGCCTGTGAGGTCAATGTCGGCGGTGAGGGTAATGTTAATGTCGCTCTTACCTCCGTTCACTAATTCGGCTATATTCATCAGGCCATCGGCAGAGGTCACGGTGTAGCTGCCGTTGCTCTCTATGGTATAGCCCAGGTCTTTTGCCGCAGCGAGGGAGACGGTGTAGGTATATTCACCGCCCGCCTGCCAGTCGGTAGCATTCTTCATCTTATAAACGAAGGTTTTGCCGTTGGTGAAGGTGCAGGTAATGAAGGCCGTGCCAGCTGCCACACTTTGCGGGGCTACGAGGGCGGTGTAGGTGTTGCTGCCCTTGCTGTACGGGACGATTATATCCGGGTTGTCGCCTTCGGTGGAGAGGCCCGTCAGCCGCACGGATGCCAGTCCCTCGGTGTAGTCCGTCAGAACGATGGTCACCCGCGCCGTGCGGTGGGTGAAGCGGAGCGTGGGGCTACCGTAAGTCACCGTCTGTCCGTCGGCTACGATGAGGTCACTGCCCTCAAAGTCTTTCTGGGCACTTTGGTTGGCTTTTACCTTTACCGCAGGTGGAGTTGTCTCGCCCTCGGTGTAGGGCCACCACGCCGTGGCGGTGATGTCGTTGTGGTTGGTCCAGTAGTACGGGTCGGTGGAGGTCAGCGTGGCGCTGGTGGGGTCGGCGGCGGTGGGCGTTACGTCGTATGCCTTCACCGTGCCGTCCATCAGGACTGCCACGCTCTGCACACCCTCCCAATTGCCGTCCACCGGGGCACGGGTGCCAGCGGTGGCTGTCGCGGCGGGATTCAGCCCCGTCGCGGTGAAGACGATGGGTGTGCCTTCCGCCCCTTCTGGTAGGAAGCCCGCTTCGTCCTGCGTGCAGGCGGCAAGGCCGAGCAGCAGGGCGATGGTTGCGGATATATGGATGGTTGTTCGTTTCATGATGCGTGTTGTTTAGGGGTTGTTATTGTTTCTTTTGCAGTACGGGCAGACCATCTGTGCCGAGTGCCCACTGGTAGTCATTGTCGGTGAGGGCGGTGTTCATGCCGTCAACGGCTGTCTGCCATTTCACGGTCGCGCCGTCCACCTTCGTGGCATCTACCGTTCCTCCAAAATTACGGAATTCTCCTTGCTCGGCATTGCCTCCCCAATAACAGGAAGTTATAGTATTGTAGTTGAAACGCACTATAGCTCCAGATTCATAATCTTTCAATGTGCCGTCAAACCAACAAGCTGTGATACTGCCATAATTTAAATCGGCTATACCACAAGTTCTACCATATGCAGAAATTTTTCCCGTCACAGAGCAGGCAATGATTTGACCATTATTTTGATCCACTATTCCAGCTGCTGATCCATTATTGCCATATAGATTCACATCTATGAGTTGTAGGTTCTTTATCACACCACGTAAATTTAATAACCCAAAAAGTTCAGTAGTCGCTGCTGAAAAGTTTAATCCCGTAATGCGGTGTCCCTGCCCATTAAAGACGCCGGAGTAACCTGGCCATGTGCCTATCTGTGTCCAATCCTTACCCGTCAGGTCGATGTCGGCGGTGAGGGTGCAATTTATCGATTCGTCCTTTTGTGCGGCTTTGTTCCATGCCAGCAGGCCGTCAGCGTTATAGACCGTGTAACTGCCGTCGTTCTGTATAGAATAGCCCAAATCCTCAGCCTCGCCGCTCTCGCCGCCGCCGTCAGCCCAGCTGCCGATGGTGCAACCCTCTAACGTCAAGCCGGTGGCGTTCACCTTGACGGTGTATTTATAGCGGTTGCCCGCTTCTAATACGACGTTGTTCTGCGGACGGAAGTAGAAGGTGCCGCCGCCGAGTTCCACCTTGACGAACGGTTTGCCTGCCGCAACGGTCTGCGGGGCGGTCAGTGCCTCGTAGGTGTTGCCGCTTGCGTTGTAAGTCTTGATGGCGGTCGGGTTGCCGTTATCGGCGGACAGGCTCACGAGGCTCACCGTGGCACCGGCAACGCTCGTGAATCCCGTGCCAGGCTTCAGTTCGATAGTCACGCGTGCCGTGCGGTGGGTAAATTCAAGAGTCGGGTTGTTAAATTCCACCGTCCGGTTTTCTGCAGAGATGAAGTCGCTTTTCTGGAAGTCAGCCAATTTGCTCTGGTCTTCGGCAACCTTCACGACAGGCATCTGTGTGATGTCGGCATTGTTGAAGGGCCACCATGCCGATACGGTAATCGGGTTGCGGCTGATCCAGTAGTGCGGGTCGTTCTCGCGTGAAAGCGTGGCACTCTTGAAATCGGTAGAAGCCGTTACGGTGTATTCCTTTACCGCATCGCCCATCTTGAGGGCCACGGAAGTGACGCCCTGCCAGTCGCCGTCCATAGAGGCACGGGTGGAAGGGGCTGCCAGCGGCGTTGCTTCTACGGACAGTCCGGTGGCACGGATGACGACGGGGTATTCACCTTCGGGCAGACGGTTATCGCCAGCAAGTTCGTCCTGCGTGCAGGCGGCGAGGGCGAACAGCAGTGCGGTGGCTGCGGGGATAAATAATCTATGTCTCATAATTCTTCATTCTAATCGATTAATTATTAACATCCTACAGGTCAGCACCCACATCTCCACCGTCTATATCGTTCCACTTTGCAATGGTGGCTTCGCTGACTTCAAGGACTTTGTTGCGTACCTTGACGGTATAGGTATAGTTGTTGCCCGCCAGCAGTGCGCCATCGGGCATGGTGAGTGTGGCATGATATTCCTGACCTTTGTAATTCACAACCAACGGCAGGGATGCAACTGTCTGCGGGAAGAGGATGATCGATGACGTGAGATTGCCGTCTGCCAGATTCATGGTCAGTTCTCCGGTCTGTAGTCCGTTGTCTGCGGTGGCAATACCGTCGGCCGTGTTGAACGTACCGGTGAGTAACAATCCGTCCAGCGTGTAACGTTCAGGCTTGACCACGCTGAAATTCACACCGTCGCCCGCCTCGAAGGTAAGGGTTATCTGGCTCATGCGGTGGTGGAAAGAGTTGTCTTCACCGCCTTTGGCGGTTTTGTCGGTGAAGCTTACTACCGGGTTGTTTTTGTCTCCCGTGGCTCCTGAAGCAAAGAGGAAGTCGATGGCAGGCTGGTTTTGCTGCGCCGTGGCATCGGTCGTGGCTGTGAGGATGCCTCCCGCCGCGTTGTACGGATAGTAGGCGCGGAAAGTATGGGTCTTTGCATCTTCGATATAGATAACCTTTCCTTCTGCCTCAAATTTCCCGTTTTTCAGGATGAAAGGCACGTTGCCGTACTGGGAATCGTTGCCGATGTCGGTGATGCCGATACGGTCGCCGGCAGTCCAGGTGGTTCCGCTGGCGCGGGTGGCGGGGGCGATGTTGGCGGTAAACTGGGCGGCCACGGGGTCACCGTTCAGGTTCTCGTTGTCGTTGTTGCAGGCTGCCAGTGCGAGGGCGAGCGTCGCAAGTGCAAAAAATCTTGTCTTCATTATATCTGTCATTTTATTAGTTAAATTCCATTTCAATAATTGCTGCACCTCAGCAAAATCAAAGCAAGCTTTGCTTCTGTGTTCGGTTTGCTAATTATTTACAAATCGGCATTTACATCATCACCTTTCACTTCTTCCCAGCCGTTGATTTCGGCTTCGTCCACTTCCATGCCTTCGGGTGTCTCAACCAGCGTTCCGCCGAGTGTCAGCGATTTGCCCTTTCCGGTGTTGAATTCCTTGAGAGCTTCTGTGAGGTCGCTTTTCAGCGTGGTGGGGGTCGGGTTGCCGTCAGCATAGCGGATTTCACCCATCAGCAGTTGTTCCGTGCCGGTCACACCCAGCAGCCGCACCGTGGCTTTCCACTTGCCGGCATCGTCACCTTCGGTTATCTTGGTGAAGGGCAGCACGACGTTTGAAGCGGCTCCGTAGGTATCGGTAGCGAAATCGAGTGTTCTGGCTGCACCCGTCAGATGGGCAACAATCTCCGTGATGCGTCCGGCGGCATCACCCGTCGGTTTGACGACAAGCGTCAGTTCGCGTACCTGCTGCTTCATTGCAGCGGTCAGCGGATAGTCCTTGTCTTTCTCGATGCTCATCTGTTTCGTATAGGTGAAGAACCATCCCGGGGCATTGTTCACAAAGGCATCCGTGCCTGCTCGGTTTCCCGTGGCTGCGGCAATGGTGGCGGTGGTACCATTTACCGTGATTCCTTCAGCTGGGTTCCACACCGCAAGGGTGTAGCTGCCTGGAGCAAACAGATGGTCGGGGGCATGGGTGGCGGAAGTCTCTGTACCCGTATAGTCGCCCATGGTGACCGTCCACGTGGCAGGTATGTTGATACCCTCACCGCAGGCCGACCAGTCGGCTGTCACCGCAATCTTCCCGTAGTCGGGATGCGGCGTGTCATAAAGCGTGTCCTTTACGCAGGAAGAGAGTAGCACGGCGGCTGCCATTCCTACCATATTTATATATTGTCTTGCTTTCATAGTCTATTCCTCCGTATTAGAATAACTTCCATACCAATGTCACACCGGCGTTGATGGGGCCACACCAATTTTTTGTCTCGTTGCCACAGCGCACGCGCACACCATCGATGACTTCATATTTTTCGAAATCGGCATTCAGGTAGCCCAAACCGAGGTTGAAATCAAGAGCCAGTGCCTTGTTCAGCCGCAGCTGATAGCCGGCGGTGATGCCGCCACCCATCAGGTCGCCCTGCTTGCCTGTTTCGGAGAGCTTGTAGTTGAACTGTCCGGCCTTGAACATCGCACCCAGATACCAGGCTTTCTTCTCACCCATGTAATAACGTATTTCCGGAGCCACTTCCCAGAGTGCATAGCGACGGTCTTTGTCATTCCAACTCCAAGAAGTCCACGAGCCGTTTACGGCAATGCCCCACGATGGGCAGATGCGCCATTCAAGTCCTAAATCGGGTGTCAGGGTAGCCCAGCGCAATAGGTTGGCACGCAGGGAGAGATGATAATCATTTGTGATTTTAGTTTCCGACGGCGTGCCGGCAAGTGTATTTTGTAGAGCAGCTTTCTCGGCTTCTGCCTTTTCAGCGGCAAGTCGGGCTTCTTCCGCCTTGCGCTGCTCTTCGGCACGCCGTTCCTGTTCGGCACGCTTCTCGGTTTCTAAGCGTTCGGCTTCCGCCTTGCGTCGTGCTTCCGCTTCCGCATCCATCGCGGCTGTTTCCTTTGCGGGTACCGTTAGGCGCACGATTACAAAATCACCCCCTGTCGCATGATTGTGGGTAATGAAGTTTTCTTCCTTGATTTTCGCGCGTGTAATCAGTTCTGATTTTACTCGATTGGCACGAATCTTCGCCGTTGCAAGGTTCTCAGCTTCACCGCCCAGCGAATTGCAGTAGCCGTCAACCAGTAGCGGCAACTTGCCGTCAAAAATTGTTGCTTTACTGTTTTCGATACATTCCAACAGGCGGGCAAGTTCAGTGTCATTGCCATTCCAAGGAACGTAGAACATGTCCTTCTGCGGAACGAAGCGGAAGGTGTAGGTCGTGTCTGTTTTCTGCTGCGCAATGACAGGAAAAGTTACCGTCATCAGCCACAGAAACAAGGTAAGAAAAGTGATTTTTCTGCTCATATAAACTTGCATTTATTATCTTTGTCCTCTCCAAAGATAATAAATGTCATTCTATGCCCAAAAGATTAGAAAAACTTTTGCTGTAAAATTTTATAAATAATGTCGTTTGAGCATCTTTTTGTCGAATTAGCACTTTTTGAATTGTCGAATTAGCACTTTTTTGTCGTTTGAGCACTTTTTGGAAATGGGTTTCTGTGACCTTTTCCGATGTTTTTTTACTACACAATTTATTCCCGATTTGATTTTTTCCATTTGGCAGGCGTACATCCTTCTTTCTCGGAAAATAATTTGATAAAGTTACTTTGGGAAAGAAAACCAGAAGACTCAGCCAGCTTCTGTATATTGATTTCTGGATGCTCCTTCAGTATGTTTTTCGCATACTCCAACCGGAGACTGGTTATCCATTCGCGGAATGTCATTTTATACGTAGTCTTGATATAAGCGGAAAGATAGGTACGGTTCGTATAAAGTATTTCGGACAGTTCTTTTATGGTAAGTCCCTGCTGGACATAGCCGTCTGTCTTTATCCAGTTGTCAACCCTCTCTATAAATTCTGTATAGGACCTAGGAACTTCTTTCTCAAAAACTATTTCATGTTCAGTTTCCGAATTTGTCAGAAGTTCTTCTTCAGATTGTATATCCTGCTCAAACGCTTTTTCTACCTGTTCATAGAACAGCAGGTAGTTCTGATAGCTGTAGAAAAGATAGCTGTAGAACGGTATTGACGACAAAATCCAGATAAAAACATATTCGTCTGGCAGAAATGTCAGCAATCCGCATCCGACACCGAAGATAAGTGCCCAATAAGTGAATATGGAAAGCCATTCGATATATGCGCCTATATCATCCGCCTGAGTTTCATTGAAAATCCGAATGGCTCTACGATATGCAATTATGACTCTGCGAGCTAAAACGACTCCAAAAACGACTAACCAGGCAGCTAAAGCAAATAAAGAGAATTTTTGCATGATTCCGCTTGGCAACAGGAACAACACAACTCCGGAAAGAGTTGAAAATATAATCCATAAAATGATATGTGTCCACACACGCCGTTTGGTAATGTAAAAACGATCAAGCAACATTATCAATGCCGAACTGAACAGAGAATAGCACAGAAAGTATGTGGACATGTTCATCAATATGGCAGAATCCGCATTTTTGAATCGGATACCAAAGAAGAAATGTACCGAATAGTTTGCTGAAAGCAGCAACATAGCTATACCCATAATCTGTCGGGAGCGGAGATAATTCTTGAAAATTTTCTTTTCAGGAGTCTTTGCAAACAAAAAATAAAAGCCGAAGAATAACATTAACGGCAGTGCGGTACAAAGTGAAAAACTGTATATAGATGGTTCCATTGTTATGCTTATTTAGTTTTGATACAAATTTTGATAAATTTCCGAATTATAAGCCAGTTGGGATAAAAAACAGAAATGAATATCACTGAGTGCTCGCTGCTTGAGTTAAAATGTCAAGACCGACTCACCTAAGATCTTGCATCAAATTGCTCTAAGTCACACGTTTCTTATTGAAATCAAATAATGAGAATGAAGTATTTATTTTTTTCATTACAATTCTTTATAAGGATTATATTCAGGAACCCTAATGAGTTCTTTTATATCAACTTCCAGACATTGAGATATCTGTATTAATGCTTCTAAAGGAGGTTGACAAGCATTAGTACACCATTTGGAAATGGTTGCTTGGTCTCTGCCAAGTTTCTCTGCAAGCCATTTGTTCGTTTTCCCCTTTTCTGCAAGCATAACTTTTATACGATTAAGATTTTTCTCAGCCATTGCGTATATTATTATTGTTTTCGGTTGCAAAGATACTCATTTTCCTCCAAATATCGTTTGTTTATCCGAAAATCATTATAAAAATCGGCAAATAATTTGCATAATTAGAAATTTTGCTAATTTTTGCATGATTTACAGTGACTCGTCCCATCTTCATCTTGCATACCACTATATTCTATTAAAATGAAAACAGATGTGCCTACTTATAATTTTCTTCTTTTGGAGTTGATTTATGAATATCAAAATCGGAAAAATTCCGCGTTATCCGTGTTAATTTTTGTTTTCTCATAATTTCATTTTGGGGGTACGGGATTTTGTTGTTCCTAATTTGTTTCTTTTGCCATTTTGTAATTCGGATTAGCATTGATTATCAGAACATTACAAACAATCAGTAAGATTGCGAAACAAAAATAGCGTACAGGGTACAACGACAAAAATCGTTTCCTCTGTACGCTATTATATTATAAAGGTGTAGGAATCTTATTAAAAGATGAGAGA
>OHHE01000314.1_pt1 | contig 11727 bp, 12 predicted proteins | sample 1567971 | NCBI WGS metagenome assembly OHHE01 (sample SAMEA3879508, study PRJEB24766) | human gut metagenome | biome: human-associated habitat; feature: feces | place: USA | collected 1985/1987 | reverse complement strand
CTGCGTAATATAATTAGACAACAAAATCAGAACAGCATTACCAATGCCAGAGTTATCGCTGTAACAAGCGGAAAGGGAGGTGTTGGCAAGTCTAATCTTTCGGTCAATCTTGCACTTGAATTTACAAGAATGGGCAAGAAAGTAATAATACTTGATGCAGATTTTGGTCTGGCTAATGTTGAAGTTATGTTCGGTGTTATACCAGAATATAACTTAAGCGACCTTATGTTTAAGGGCAAGGAGATTAAAGATATTATAACAGAAGGACCAGAGGGAGTTGGATTTATTTCTGGAGGTTCTGGGATAGCTAATCTTGTTAATCTTGACCAGGAACAGATTAAAAGACTGGTTAATAAGCTGTCGGACCTTGAGGCACTGGCAGATATAATAATAATAGATACAGGAGCTGGAATATCACCTAGTGTTATGGAATTCCTGTTATCAAGTCCTGAGACAATCATAGTTACTACACCTGAACCGACATCTGTAACCGATTCATATGCACTTCTTAAAGCACTCAGTATGAATGAGAATTACAAGAGCGAAGAGTGTACAATAAGAATGGTAGCTAACAGAGTTGATTCAGAGAGTGAAGGAAAGAATCTTTATGACAAGCTTAATGCAGTTGTAACACAGTTCCTAGGGATTAATATGGAATATCTTGGAAGTGTTCCGCAGGATTCAACTGTAAGGAAGGCAGTTATGAAGCAGAAGCCTGTTACAATAGTATACCCTAATTCTTTTGCAGCCAAGCATTTTAGGTATATAGCTGAGGAATTGTTAGGAAATGAATGGGATGCTCCAATGCATAAAAAGGGAATTAGAAGTTATTTTAAAAATGTATTTTCACGCAAGATGTAATTACCTTGTAAAGTGATAATCTATGTGTATGGAGGTGTCAGTAATGTTCAAACCACTTGTAATAGGAAGCAGAATGGAATTAGTGTCAAAGAAGTCACTAAGAAATAACGAAGAAAGAATAGTATATGCAAGCCAGATATTAGATTTTAATGATGACAGCATTGTGTGTGCTATGCCAATATATGAAGGACGTATTGTGCCACTTGAGGCAGGGAAAAGATTTGATGCATATTTCTATGTAGGAACTAAGATATTCAGAGCTGACTGCACTGCAATTGACAGAGGCAGGGATAACAATATCCATACAGTTACGATACAGCTAGATTCAGAACTTCTTAAGTTCCAGAGAAGAGAATATTTCAGACTCAGTTGTGTTCTTCCGGTGAGTGTGAAAAAGGTTATAACGCTCAATGTAAAAGCAGATGAAGAAGCTGTCACAAATACAAAGTCAGAAGAAAAGACTGCATGCAAAGAACAGGAAGATATAGATAACTGCAAGATTGTTGATATAAGCGGTGGTGGAATAAGACTTCAGTCAAAGAAGAAATATCAGAAGGATGATTATATGATGTTAGATTTTGACTTAGATATTGATGGTTCAATATCCCATAAAAGCATTATTGGCAAGGTTGTAGAATCAAGAGCTAATGATAATGATGGAACATTATTTGCTAATAGACTTCAATTTGTCGATATTGACAGACTCGACAGAGAGGAGATTATTAAATATATATTTGGACAGCAAAGAAATATCTTAAAAAAGGAGTTGAGTAGTAATGGCTAAAAAAATATTGGTTATAGATGACTCTGCACTTATGAGAAGGGTAATATCTGATATAATCAACGAAAGCAATGAATACGAAGTTGCGGCTATTGCCAAGGATGGACTTGAGGGATTAGATATGATTGTTTGTAATTGTAGTAAGTACTGTTGCCAGGGAAGGTGCTAAAGAGACTATTCAGGCTCTTGAATATGGAGCATTTGATTTTGTCACTAAGCCTGAGAATTATCTTGAAACTAAGAGCGTTGAATTCAAGAATAGAATATTCGAGATGCTCAATGTTGCAACTAATTCCAAGGCATCTATAAGACGTACATCAATGTCAAAGACAATAGCTCCGGTAAAGAAAGACTTAAAGAGCGGCAGAACTTTAACATCGGTCATAGCCCGTACAGAAAGAACAAGAAGTACAGGTATTACTCCAGCACCAGTAAGAACAGTTGTACATACACCAGCCAAGAAGGTTGATGGAAGTATGTTTACAAGTGTTAAGACTGGAAAGAAGAAGATTGTCGCACTTGCTTGTTCAACAGGAGGCCCTAAATCATTGCAGCAGGTTATACCTATGCTTCCGGCAAAGCTTGATGCAGGGGTAGTTCTTGTTCAGCATATGCCGGCAGGTTTTACAGCGTCACTTGCAGCAAGACTTAACGAGATGAGTGATATTAATGTTAAGGAAGCCGCAGATGGTGATGTAATAAAGAAAGGCTGGGTATATATAGCACCAGGTGGTAAGCACATACGAATTGAGAAGAAAGGAACTGACTCAGTTATAAAGTTAAGCACAGAACCACCAATAGAAGGCTTAAGACCGTGTGCTAATGTGATGTATGAATCACTTACATCAAGTAATTATGATGAGATTACATGTGTAGTCCTTACGGGTATGGGAGCAGATGGTACCAATGGTATTAAGGCTCTTAACAAGAATCATAAGAACATATATGTTATAGCTCAGGATGAAGATAGCTGTGTTGTATATGGCATGCCTAAGGCTATAGCACAGACAGGACTGGTTGATGAGGTAGTTCCATTAAACCGTGTAGCTGAAGCAATTACAAAAAACGTGGGGGTGTCTTAAAATGGATGTTAGCCAGTATTTAGAGATTTTTATTGATGAATCAAATGAACATTTACAGTCTCTTAGTGATCAGTTATTAATTCTTGAGAAAGAACCAGAGAATAGTGATACTATTAATGAAATATTCAGAGCAGCACATTCTTTAAAGGGTATGGCTGGTACTATGGGATATAAGAGAATGCAGAATCTTACACACGATATGGAAAATGTATTCTCAGAAGTACGTAATGGTAATATTAAAGTTACATCAGATATGTGTGATGTATTGTTCAAGTGCCTTGATGCACTTGAGAGTTATGTTTCCAATATCCAGAATACACAGGATGAAGGAACCGATGATAATGAACCTATAATAAAAGCACTTAATTCATTCATTGGCGGTAATGAAGTAGAGGAGAAGAAAGAAGCTTCAGCCAGCCAGCCAGCAGAAGAAGCAGCACAGGGAACAACATCTGAGCTTGTTTTTGCAGACTTTGAGATGAATGCAGTTAATGAAGCATTAAAGAAGGGTCTTGGAGTATATGAGATAGTAGTAACAGTTGATGAGAATTGTATACTTAAGGCAGCAAGGGCATTTCTTGTATTTAAGAATCTTGAAGGACATTGCGATGTTATCAAATCAGAGCCATCAACACAGGATATAGAAGATGAGAAGTTTGAGAAAGATTTCACAATAGTTGTTGTATCTCACGAAAGCCTTGATGAAGTAATATCTATTATTAAGAGTGTATCAGAGATTAAGACAGCAGAAGGAAAGGCAATAACAGTTCCATTTCAAGAAGTTAATGATGCACCAGCAGAAGAAGAGAAGAAGGAAGAAGTTAAGAAACAGCCAGCTGTTACAGAGCCAGCCAAGAAGGAAGAAGCTAAGAAGACAGCGGCTGCATCGCCAGCTAAGAAGGCGGCAACAGCTAATAACAAGGCTGTAAGTCATACAGTACGAGTTGATATAGATAAGCTTGATGTCCTTATGAACCTTGTCAGCGAGCTTATTATTGCTAAGAATGGTCTTGTATCAGCAAGTATTTCTTCAGACGAAGCAGCAACAACTAATAATCAGAAGTTTACAGAACAGATTGAATACCTTGAAAGAGTAACAACTAACCTTCACGAATCAGTTATGAAGGTACGAATGATGCCTATTGAAGGTGTAATCAGTAAGTTCCCTCGTATGATCAGAGATCTTAATAAGAAGCTCAATAAGAAAATGGAGCTTTATATCACTGGTGAAGAGACAGAGCTTGATAGAACTGTCCTTGATGAAATTGGTGATCCTATTATGCACCTTTTAAGAAATTCTGCTGACCATGGACTTGAAAGTGCTGAGGTAAGAGCAGAAAGAGGTAAGCCGGAAGTTGGTTCTATTTACCTTAATGCATTCCAGGAAGGTAATAATGTTGTTATCGAAGTATCTGATGATGGTAATGGTATAGATATAGAGAGAGTTAAGGCAAAGGCTGTCGAGAAGGGTACAGTTACTCAGGAACAGGCTGATGCTATGACAGAGAAAGAAGCAATTGACCTCTTATTCAGACCAAGCTTTTCAACATCAGATAAAGTTACAGATGTATCCGGACGAGGTGTTGGTCTTGATGTTGTAAAATCAAAGATTGAAGCTCTTGGTGGAGATGTCGAGGTTAAGACTAAATATGGAGAAGGCAGTACATTCAGTATAAGACTTCCACTTACACTTGCTATTATTCAAGCTCTTATGGTTAAGCTTGGAGATGAGAAATATGCTATATCACTTGGTGCTATTGAAACAATTGAAGATGTTCCAGTAACTGATATCAAGTATATACATGCTAAAGAGGTAATCAACTTAAGAGGAAGCGTAATACCTCTTATAAGATTAAGAGATATTCTTGATGTTCCGGGTGAACAGGAAGAGTCAGATACAATTACAGTTGTAATTGTAAGAAAGGGTGACAAGCTCGCAGGTCTTGTTGTTGATAGTCTTATTGGTCAGATGGAAATCGTAATTAAGTCACTTGGCAAGTATATTAATATTAATAGAATGATAAGTGGAGCAACTATTCTTGGTGATGGTTCAGTAGCTTTAATTATCGATGCGAACACATTAGTATAGGAGGTGGCATTAGTTATGGAGAATGTTAATGCAATAGAAGAAAAGAAAGAAGAAGTTTCAACAACTGTACAGTATATAGTAGTTAAGATTGGTAATGAGCAGTATGGTATCAATATCAAATATATTGATAACATTGTAAGAAAGCAGGATATTACAAGAGTACCTAAGACTCAGCATTATTATAAGGGAGTAATCAATTTAAGAGGTGAGATTATCCCGGTAATGAGTGTAAGATTAAAGCTTGGCTTAGAGGATGATGTATACACAGATAAGACAAGATATATAATTGTCAAGGTTGAAGGTGCTACAATTGGTATTATTGTTGACGAGGTTAGAGAAGTTGTTACACTTAATAGTGATGACACAGAAAGTGTTAACCGTTCAGCAGGTGATGAAGTTACTAATAATTATATAAGTGCAATCGGAAAGCATGGCGGAGAGCTTATTTCATTGTTAGACATAGTCAGCCTTATTGTAGAGAATAAATAAAATATAAATGTTAGGAATTGAGGTTTAATATGTCAGACGTAGATTTAGAACAGCTCAATGATATGCAGTTAGATGTATTAAAGGAAATCGGTAACATAGGTGCAGGCAATGCTACAACAGCATTGTCTACAATGCTTAACGTAAAGATGGATATGTCTGTACCTAATGTTGCTTTAATACAGTTCAAGGATATATCAACAATTATAGGAAGTGAAGATCAGACTGTTGTTGGAATTCTTTTGGGATTAGAGGGCGATATCGATGGTATGATGTTATTCATATTTGATACTAAGTCGGCACATCACCTTGTTAACAGCCTTATGTTACAGAATGATGATGTTGTTGATGAGAGTGCAGATTTTACTGATATGGAAATGTCGGCATTGAATGAAATTGGTAATATAGCATCAGGTTCATATCTTACTGCTATATCATCACTTACAAAGCTTAATATTATAGCGACTGTTCCGCAGATGACTATAGATATGATTGGAGCACTTTTAAGTGTTCCGGCATCAGAATTTGGTAAGTATGGTGATAAGTTATTATTAATTAAGACACAGTTTGGCGAATTAGATTTTGTTAAAGGATATTTTCTTCTTATTCCAGAGCTTGAATCATACGATAAGATTCTTCGTTCATTAGGAGTTATTAGCTGATAATATTCTTGGGATGAGAGTAACATTATGAATTTAGATGAGATGATAAAAGTGGGTATGGCAGATTTAAAAGTAGGTAAGTCACCAGATGTTTTAACAACTCTGGGACTTGGCTCTTGTGTAGGAGTTGCTATATATGATCCAGTTACTAAGATTAGTGGACTTCTGCACTGTATGCTGCCAGACAGTACACAGTTTAGAAATAATTCTAATAAAGCAAAATATGCAGACAGTGGAATAGATGAGCTTGTAGCCCAGATGCTAAAGTTAGGAGCAAGCAAAGTAAGGCTTGTTGCCAAGATAGCTGGAGGTGCTCAGATGTTTGCGATGAATACTAACAACGACACATTAAGAGTGGGTGAACGTAATGTGGCGGCTGTTAAGATGAAGTTATCTGAATTAAATATACGTTTATTATCAGAAGATTGCGGATTGAATTATGGACGTACAGTTGAATTTTATTCAGAGACGGGAGAATATGTAATAAAATCAGTTGGTAAGCCAAGAAAGGTTATATAAGCTTATGAAAAGATTTAGAAATGTTTCTGCTATAGTAACATTGCTTGCTGGATTTATTACTGCTGTTGTTATGATAATCAACAGGTATAGTCTTGTTTCATTCCTGTGGATTCTTATAGGGGTAATGGTGTGTTTTTATGCTGTGAGCAGAATTATATGTTTTATAGTAGACAGAAAGATTACCAAAGCAGAAGAACAGGAAGAAGCTGAAAGACTAGAGAAGGAAAAAGAGAGGCTTGAGGCCGAAGAAAAAGAGGCCACGGAAGGCACGCTATGAATGGTAATCAGAGAGCTAACAGATAATATACATTATTATTAAGTACGGGGGCATTCTTTGTATGGATGAAGCGGGAAGAAACAGGCTATGGGAAAAGTATATTGCAAGTCACGACAGCGAAATCCGTGAACAGCTCATAGTTGAATATGCACAGCTGGTTAAGCTTGTTGCAGGAAGAATGAATATGTATCTTGGCTATAATGTTGAATATGACGACCTTGTAGGATATGGTGTATTTGGTCTGATTGATGCGATAGACAAGTTCGATAGTGGTAAGAATGTCAAGTTTGAGACATATGCCAGTTTAAGGATAAGAGGTGCGATTCTCGATCAGATTCGTAAAATGGATTGGATTCCAAGGTCCTTAAGGCAGAAACAGAAGAAAATAGATGCTGCTATGGCTAAAATTGAGGCAGATAGCGGCAAAGTAGCAACAGATGATGAACTTGCGTTGGAATTAGGGATTTCAATGGATGAATTAAGCGATTGGCAAGGTCAGATGAAGTCTTCTAATCTTATATCATTGGATGAATATACAGAAGCTGGAAGTGAAGTCAAGATGGAGAGCGTGGGTAACTCACATTTTGAAGAACCAGAAGATGTAGTGGAGAAAGAAGAACTTAAGAAGAAGCTTGTACAGGCAATAGACCTTCTTACAGAGAAGGAGAGAAGTGTTATTGTGTTATACTATTATGAGGATATGACTCTTAAAGAGATAAGTATGACGCTTGATGTTTCAGAATCAAGGGTATCGCAGCTTCATACCAAGGCTCTCAGTAAAATGAAGAAAATAATGGGTGATTATATGTTTCCAGCGTAGACAAAAGCTGTAGTGCAGAAATATAGTGGCAAAAAGCAGAAAGTGAGTCATATATGATTAAAGAATGTATGTCAGGGTATTTTCAATTTTCATCAAAGGAAGATGGATTATATATTACAGTATATCCACCTAAGTCTGGTTATGGAGCAGCCAGCATTGATGATGTAATGTTTTATGTTGATAATAAGAATATAAGCTGTGATAGTGTAAAGCTTATGGAAGCTGTTAAGGCAGGTTCGGCGGCAGAGACAACTGTTAAGGTGTCAGAAGAAAGTCAGCTGGAATGTAGTGAATTTGCTGATTACAGAATAAGCAGTGATTGTATGAGGGTGGAAGCTTGTTTCTATCCTCCTTTTGAGAATGGTGGAATGTTAGATAAAGATGAGATTATAAGGGATTTACAGCATATCGGTGTTACTTATGGTGTGGATGAAGAAGTTATAGACTCGTTTTTAAAAGACAGGCATTACGGCAAAGCCTATACAGTGGCTAAAGGAACTGAGCCGGTAAGCGGCAGGGAAGGTTATGTTGAATATAAGTTCAATACAGAATTAAAGCCAAGACCAAAGATGAACGAGGATGGCACAGTAGATTTCCATACATTAGAGAATGTTAATCATGTAACCAAGGGAGATACAGTTGCAGTTCTTCATCCAGAGTATGTTGGTGAAGCTGGAACAGATGTACTTAACAGAAGTGTTAATCCAGATAAGGTAAAGCACGTTGTGTTCAGATTTGGGCGTAATCTTGTAATATCGGAAGATGGCAAAGAATTAATTACACTGGTAAGCGGACATGTAGTACTTGAGTCTGATAAAGTGTTTGTATCTAATGTGCTTGAGCTTGTTGATGTAGATAACTCAACTGGTGATATAGATTACAATGGTGATGTCAGTATTAAAGGAAATGTACTTGCAGGCTTTACTGTTAAGGCATCGGGCAATGTAGTAGTTACAGGTGTGGTTGAAGGTGCAACAGTAATAGCTGGTGGAGATATCACTTTAAACAGAGGAGTTCAGGGAATGAACAAGGCTGTTATAAAGGCAGGCGGTAAAATTGTATCCAAGTTCATAGAAAGCGTACAGCTTGTTGAGGCAGGCGGTAATATTGAAGCAGACTCTATTCTTCATAGCAAGGTAGTAGCTAAAGGTGTTATCAATGCCAATGGAAAGAATGGTCTTATAATAGGTGGCGATGTTAAATCAACAGTTATGATACAGGCAAAGACCATAGGTAATGAAATGGGTACAGCTACAGTTGTAGGAGTTGGTGTTGACCCTACAATGAAGAAGCGGATGGATGAGCTTAAGAAGGGCCTGAGTAAGATGGGGGATGAGAAAATCCAGCTTGCACAGCTTATGACAGCACTTAGAAAGAAACAGGATGCAGAAGGAACACTTAGTCCTGAGAAGCAGGAGATGCTCTCAAAGACTATGCGTAACCTTTTGGTTATGGATCAGCAGCTGGCTAAAGAAAAGAAAGAATACGAAGACATAAGATCCTGCATAGGTGAAGAAAAGAATGCTTGTATAAAGGTAAGCAACAGGGCTTATGTTGGTACTAAGCTTATGTTTGGTGATATATGTATGTTCCTGAAAGAAAAATATGATTATTGCCAGTTCAGAAAAGAAGGAGCTGAAATAAAGAGTCTGCCACTTTAATTATTAAGTGGTTAATTGTGATAAAGAGGTGTTGATATGATAGTAAGACCGATGGAATTTGGTATGATTCAACAGCAGAATACGGTATCACAAGTCAGACATAATGAAGATGTCAGACCTATGGTAGAACAGCAGACGACGGCGGTTCAGTTACAGAAAGATATCCACACAAGAGCTGAACAGGTGAATCATAAAGAAGACCCTAATAACAGACAGAAAAAGTTTGATGCTAAGGATAAAAGTGATAACGAGTATCAGTCTGGACATAAAGAAAGGAAAAATCAGACATCAGAAGACGGTAAAGTGTTTATTAAAGACTTGGAAGATATAGACTTTGACGTCAAAGTATGATTAATGGAGAGATAATGGGAACTGTAGCGATAGTTTTAATAGTTATAGGTATAATATGCGTTATAATAAGCATTATACTTGGAATAACTGATAATAAAGAACAGGCTGATACTGCTTCATATGTATCAGATTATGATTCGGCAAAGCAAGTGTCACAGGTATCAAAGGCTATAGATGACATAATTGAGAAGAAAATGCAGGATATAGAAGAAAAGACTGAGGCAAGTCTTGATAAAATATCCAATACTAAGATTCTTGAAATGAATGAGTATGCAGACAATGTTCTAAAAGAAATCAATCGTAATCATAATGAAGTAATGTTTATGTATGATATGCTTAACGAGAAGGATAAAGAGATTAAGACTACAGTTAAGAGTGTCAATGCAACTAACACACAGGCAAGAGGAATGGGAACAGTAAGGGAAAGACTTATAAAGCTTGATGAAACACAGAAAGCACCACAGAGAATAAGTGTTGATGAATTTCCACTTGATGATAAGTTAGATAAGAATCAGAAGATTATGACCTTATATAATAATGGCTATAACGATATTGATATAGCTAAACGTTTAAAGTTTGGAGTTGGAGAGGTTCGTCTTGTTATCAAGTTATATGTTAATGCAGCAGGCGAATAAAAGTAATTACTGGTTAATGAGGTTAGTGTATAAAGTGATTAATACTGATTGTTATCAGGTGAAATTATGTTAGAATTAAGGAACAGGTGCATTATACAATGAAGTTAAGATATTATTTAAGCGGTCTTGGAAGCGGAATTATTATCGCAGTTCTTATTATGCTTATTGCTGACAAAGTTACAGCGGTTAATAATAATGTTAATGGTTCAAATGTCCCACAGGAGACGACTGGTTCTGTTATAGCCTATACAACACAATCGGATAAAGATAATGAAACAATACAGGCTGAAAGCACAGAACATTCAGAGAATAAGGGTAACGAAGATACAACATCAGCTGACACAGCAAAGAATTCGGTAGTAAAAGCGACGGATAGTTCTACTACAGCTACAACAAGGTATGTATCGGAGGAAGATAAGGTTATAGTTAATATCAATCCTAAGAATATAAAGGTTGCGGCTGATATATCAAAGATACTTAAGAATAAGGGTGTTATAGAAGATGCAGATGCTTTTACACAGTATATGGCAACTTATGGATATTCAAGAATAGTCCAGCAGGGCAACTTTGAATTGATTAAGGGTGATTCATATGAGAATATCGCAAGAATAATAACAAGAAGCGATGTAGATAATAATAATAACACACAGGCTGACTAAGATTATTTGGTCAGCCTGTATTTATCTTTGCTGTTTGTTTTTGTATAAAAAATGCTTGCAATTATTTAATGGTATTGATATAATACATTTCGTGTGAAAAAGCATGCAGGTGGATGGCATAGCGGGTGCCGTTGTACGCAGACGGTGGCTATACGGGATGTGTTGCATAATCCAGGAAGCCTGCAAAAGATAATTTAACCAATGGAGGTATTAAAATGAGCGTAATTTCAATGAAGCAGTTACTTGAAGCAGGTGTTCATTTCGGACATCAGACAAGAAGATGGAATCCTAAGATGGCTGAGTACATCTACACAGAAAGAAATGGTATCCATATCATCGATTTACAGAAGTCAGTAGGAAAGGTTGATGAAGCTTATAAGGCAGTTTCTGATATCGTTGCTGATGGTGGTACAATCCTTTTCGTAGGTACAAAGAAGCAGGCTGGAGATTCTATCAAGGAAGAGGCACTGAGAGCTAATGCACATTATGTAAATGCAAGATGGCTCGGCGGTATGATGACAAACTACAAGACGATCCAGCAGAGAATCAAGAGACTTGAGCAGCTCCACACAATGGAAGAGGACGGCACATTCGACCTTCTCCCTAAGAAGGAAGTTGTTAAGCTGAAGCTTGAGATAGAAAAGCTTGAAAAGTTTATGGGCGGTATCAAGAACATGAAGAGAATCCCAGACATGATCTTCGTTGTTGATCCTAAGAAGGAGAGAATATGTATCCAGGAGGCTCAGTCACTTGGAATTAAGCTTGTTGGTATCGCTGATACAAACTGTGATCCAGAGGAGCTTGATTATGTAATCCCTGGTAACGACGATGCTATCAGAGCTGT
>OHHE01000312.1_pt1 | contig 11742 bp, 10 predicted proteins | sample 1567971 | NCBI WGS metagenome assembly OHHE01 (sample SAMEA3879508, study PRJEB24766) | human gut metagenome | biome: human-associated habitat; feature: feces | place: USA | collected 1985/1987 | reverse complement strand
GTGAAGGCGGTCTTTTGCAGCACCGCCGCCGGCAGACACAGCTGCGCCATGGCCGCCGCCGTCGCCACCATCACCCGGGGCTTCTCCTGTGCCAAACGGTACAGTGCCCACAGCCGCCGGTACTCCCACTGGCGGCTGTACGCCGCCGCAGGCCGCAGCTGCCACTCTCTGGCGGGCAGCACCACCGGCTCCTCACCGGTGAGGGCGCGCAGATCGGCGGTCTGCCGGGCGCACTCCTGCTCGTCGGCACACAGCATCAAAAGGGGTCTGCCGGTCTGCTCCGCCGCAGCCGCCGCCACCGCGGCGCGCTGCACAGGGGAGAGCCCCGTGACCATGCTGTGCTTCTCCCGGCCTGCCATGCCCGCCGTCAGCTCCTGTAGCTGCGGCAGTGTCAAAAGCTGTCGGATCAGTCCCTCCAAGTGCTCTCCCTCCCTTCCGAGATCAGCGCCTGCGCTGTTTTTTGACTTGGTATCAGCGTATATTCTATGCGTGCTTTCTGAAATTTACCTGAAAAATGTCAGCTGTTGAAACGGTTCATGGCCGTGTCAGCCCCCTGCTCAATAAGGCACAGCGCCGCCTCCGCCGCCCGATCCAGCGTGGCGCGCAGCAGCTTGGCCTCCTCGCCCTGGGGCTTGCCCACCACCCAGTTCACCATCTCATGGTCGGGATGCTCCGGCATCCCCACACCCACCTTGATGCGGGGGAACCCGTCCGTCCCAAGGTGCTGGATGATATTCTTCAGCCCGTTGTGGCCGCCCGCCGACCCGCTTTTGCGGATCCGCAGCCGTCCCGCCGCGAGGGACACGTCGTCGGAGATGACCACCACATGATCCGCCGGCACCTTGTAGAACCGGGCGGCCTCGCCCACGGACTCACCGGACAGATTCATGTAGGTCTGGGGCTTCATCACCAGTATTTTGTTGCCGTTTTTCTCCAGAATACCTGTCCACGCCTTGAACCGCAGCTTGTTGAGCTTGAAATTCTCCTTTTCCATCAGGCTGTCCAGCGCCAGCCACCCCATGTTATGGCGGGTGGATTCGTACTTGCTGCCGGGATTGCCCAGCCCCACAAGGATCCAGTTGACGCCGCCGGCCTGATTCCGATTAAAAAACAAGGCTGTCGCCTCCTTGCATGCACAAAATAAGAGGACTGCAGACGCAGTCCTCTTATTATAGCACCGTTTTTCGGGTTTGGAAAGTATTTTAGTTGAACAGCTTGGCGATGGAGATCTCCTGATAGATGCGCTCGATCGCCTCGGCGAACATGGGCGCCACGGACAGGTACTTGATCTTGTCGCAGCCTGCGCCCATCGTCTCGGGGATGGTGTTCAGCAGAGCGACCTCCTTGATGACGCTGCTGCTCAGACGCTCCAGCGCCGGGCCGGACAGCACGCCATGGCTGGCGCAGGCGTACACGCTGTTGGCGCCGCCCACCTCCACGATGGCCTTGGCCGCGTTGCAGATGGAGCCGGCGGTGTCGATCATATCGTCGAACAGGATGCAGTCCTTACCTGCCACATCGCCGATGACGTTCATGACCTCGCACTGGTTGGCCTTCTGACGGCGCTTGTCCACGATGGCAAGGCTCATGTGCAGCTTCTGGGCGAAGGTGCGGGCGCGGGCCACGCTGCCCACGTCGGGGGACACCACCGCCATGTTCTCGCACTTCTCGCCGAACTTCTTGGCGTAGTAGTCCACGAACACGGGGTTGCCCAGCAGGTTGTCCACAGGGATATCAAAGAAGCCCTGGATCTGGCTGGCGTGCAGGTCCATGGTCAGCACCCGGTCAGCACCGGCAGCGGTGATCATGTTGGCCACCAGCTTGGCGGAGATGGGATCGCGGCTCTTGGCCTTACGATCCTGACGGGCATAGCCGAAATAGGGGATCACCGCGGTAACACGACCCGCGGAGGCGCGCTTGCAGGCGTCGATCATGATGAGCAGCTCCATCAGGCTGTCATTGACCGGCTTGCAGGTGGAGTTGATGAGAAACACATCGCTGCCGCGGACGCTCTCATACAGAGAGACCGAGGCCTCGCCGTCCGCAAAGGATTTGACCTCTGCCTCGCCCAGCTTGATGCCGATGAGCTTGCAGATCTCCTGTGCCAATGCGGGGTTGGCGTTGCCGGTGAAGATCTTGATGTCCTTGCCGTGAGAAATCATGGTGTTAAACCTCTCGCTTTCTGTCCGTTATGGAATATTTTTTCGACCGCTGCCGGTCATGGCATACCTGTTAAAAAACAAACAAAAAGCGCCGCCACATCGCCCTTACCGCCGGTCAGAGCGGTCTTTTGCGATGCAGACGGCGCACGCCTCGGCAGAGGAAGCGCACACACAGCAGCTATTGGCTTTTACACAGTCCAACCGATCCATTGGCCCTTCCTCCCCTCAGCTTGGTTTGCCTGTTCCTATTATAACAGGCTTTACGGGAAAATCCAGTATTTTTCCCACTTTTTTTGGCAATAATTTTTCAGGGCGGAAAATGCTCATGCAAATTGCCATTTTTTCATGGAAATAGCGGTCATTTTTTGTATTTCTAAGAAAATGCAGGGGTTTTTGCCATTTTTGAGTTGCATTTCCCGTTCTATTGCATTACAATAGGCAGGTATTTGAGGAGGGCTGCCCTGTATGCTTCACATTGTGCTGGTCGAACCGGAGATCCCCCAGAACTGCGGCAACATTGCCCGCACCTGCGCCGCCACGGGATGCTCTCTGCATCTTATCCGTCCGCTGGGCTTCGACATCTCCGATCGTGCCGTAAAGCGGGCGGGTCTTGACTACTGGCATCTGGTGACCGTCCGGGACTACGACGGACTGGACGATTTCTTCCGGCAGAATCCGGAGGCCGCCGGCGATCTGTGGCTGGCCACCACCAAGGCGCCGCAGGACTACACACAGGCCCGGTTCTCGCCGGACTGCTGGCTGTTCTTCGGCAAGGAGACGGCAGGGCTGCCGGAGGCGTTCCGCGCGGCCCACTATGACCGATGCATCCGTCTGCCCATGCGCACGGAGGCGCGCAGCCTGAATCTCAGCAACTCCGTGGCCATCCTGACCTACGAGGCTCTGCGGCAGAACGGGTTCCCCGGTCTGTCGGGGCAGGGTGAGATGGCGGAGCGCTGATCTGTTTTTTCCATACACATACTATTTCAAAAGGAGATGTATCCGTATGAACTACAATAAAAAGACCATTCTGGACGTGGACGTGGCCGGGAAGAAGATCCTGCTGCGCTGCGATTTCAATGTGCCGCAGGATAAGGAGACGGGCGCTATCACCAGCGACAAGCGCATCGTGGCGGCGCTGCCCACCATCCGCTACCTGCTGGAGAAGAAGGCGGCGGTCATCGCCTGCTCCCATCTGGGCAAGCCCAAGGGCGAGTGGAAGGCCAAGCTGAGCCTCGCCCCCGTGGCGCAGCGTCTCAGCGAGCTGCTGGGGCAGGAGGTCATCTTCGCCAAGGACATCGTGGGCGAGGACGCCAAGGCCAAGGCCGCGGCGCTGCAGGGCGGCCAGATCATGCTGCTGGAGAACCTGCGCTTCGATCCCCGCGAGGAAAAGAACGACCCATCCTTCGCCGAGGAGCTGGCCTCCATGGCGGAGCTGTATGTGTCCGACGCCTTCGGCACCGTTCACCGCGCCCACGCCTCCACCGCCGGTGTGGCGGCCTATCTGCCCGCCGTGTCCGGCCTGCTGGTGGCCAAGGAGCTGGAGGTCATGGGCGGTGCGCTCAATAACCCCAAGCGCCCCTTCGTGGCGGTGCTGGGCGGCGCCAAGGTCAGCGATAAGATCGGCGTCATCAACAACCTGCTGGACAAGGCCGACACCATCATCATCGGCGGCGGCATGGCCTACACCTTCGCCAAGGCGCAGGGCGGCTCCATCGGCAAGAGCCTGTGCGAGGAGGATAAGCTGGACTACGCCCGGGAGATGATCGCCAAAGCGGAAAAGAACGGCGTCAAGCTGCTGCTGCCCTCCGACACCATGGCGGCGGACGATTTCTCCAACGACGCCAAGCGTCAGGTGGTCAGCACCATGGCCATCCCCGACGGCTGGGAGGGCATGGACATCGGCCCCGACACCATCCGGATGTTCTGCGACGCCGTGAAGGGCGCCGGCACCGTGGTGTGGAACGGGCCTATGGGCGTGTTCGAGTTTGAGAACTTTGCCGCCGGCACCCGCGCCATGGCGCAGGCGCTGGCCGACAGCGGCGCCATCACCATCGTGGGCGGCGGCGACAGTGCCGCGGCGGTGGAGCAGATGGGCTTTGCCGACAAGATCACCCACATCAGCACCGGCGGCGGCGCGTCTCTGGAGTTTCTGGAGGGTCTGGAGCTGCCCGGCGTGGCCTGCCTGCTGGACAAGTAAGCAGCCCTGACAGGGGACGGCCATCCCCTTTACATGGATCGTATCAAAGCAAAATTTGTATCGATAGAATAGTTTAAAGAAGACAGAGGAGTAAACAAGTTATGAATCGCAGATACCGTAAGACCATTATCGCCGGCAACTGGAAGATGAACAAGACCGCCAGCGAGACGAAAAAATTCGCTGAGGAGCTGAAGGCTCTGCTGCCCAAGGCCAAGTGGTGCGACGTAGTGGTGTGCGTCCCCGCCGTGAACATCTCCACCGCTATCAAGGCTTTCAAGGACGCCCGCGTGTCCGTTGGCGCGCAGAACGTGTTCTTTGAGAAGTCCGGCGCCTACACCGGCGAGGTCTCCGCCGATATGCTGAAGGATCTGGGCGTGAAGTACGTCATCATCGGCCACTCCGAGCGCCGCCAGTATTTCGGTGAGACGGATCTCATCGTCAACAAGAAGGTGCTGGCCGCGCTGGAGGCCGGTCTGCACCCCATTATCTGCGTGGGCGAGACGCTGGAGCAGCGGGAGCTGGGCATCACCATGGAGCTCATCGCCCTGCAGGTGAAGTCCGCGCTGGCCGGCGTGTCCGCCGAGAAGCTGCGCAAGTGCGTCATCGCCTATGAGCCCGTGTGGGCCATCGGCACCGGCAAGACCGCCACCGCCGAGCAGGCTGCGGAGGTCTGCACCTTCATCCGCACCACCGTGCGCCACCTGTACGGCGCCCGCATCGCCCGTTCCATCACCATCCAGTATGGCGGCTCCATGAAGCCCGCCAACGCCGCAGAGCTGCTGGGTCAGCCCGACATCGACGGTGGCCTCATCGGCGGTGCCGCTCTGAATGCTGCTGACTTTGTGGAGATCATCAACGCCGCCAATCAGGACTGAGCTCTCAGGAGGAAAGGCATGAACAAAACTCCGACAACTCTTATCATTATGGACGGCTTCGGCCTTGCGCCGGCGGCAGACGACAACGCCGTTACGCTGGCGAAAACGCCGGTGCTGGACGGGCTGTTCCGTGACTATGCCCACACCACCCTGTCCGCCAGCGGACTGGACGTGGGTCTGCCCGCCGGGCAGATGGGCAACAGCGAGGTAGGTCACACCAACATCGGCGGCGGCCGCGTGGTGTTTCAGGATCTGCCCCGTATCAGCCGCGCCATCGAGGACGGCAGCTTCTTCCGGAACGAGGCCTACAACAAGGCCATGGACGACTGTCTGAAAAACGGCGCCAGCCTCCACCTGTACGGCCTGCTGTCCGACGGCGGCGTACACTCCCACATCGACCACCTGTACGCGCTGCTGCAGATGGCAAAGGACAAGGGGCTGCACCGCGTGTATATCCACTGCTTCCTGGACGGGCGGGATGTGTCCCCCACCAGCGGCAAGGGTTTCGTGCAGGCGCTGGCCGACAAGTGCGCCGCGCTGGGCGTGGGCAAGATCGCCACGGTCATGGGCCGCTACTACGCCATGGACCGCGACAAACGCTGGGAGCGGGTACAGATGGCCTACGACGCCATGGTGTACGGCGAGGGCAACCACAATGCCGACCCCGTGGACGCCGTGGCACAGAGCTACGCCAACAATGTCACCGACGAGTTCATGGAGCCGGTGGTCTGCGACAGCGACGGCACCATCAGCGACAACGACAGCGTGATCTTCTTCAACTACCGCCCTGACCGGGCCCGCGAGATCACCCGCGCCATCGTCGACCCCGACTTTGACGGGTTCCAGCGGGAGTTCTTCCCCACCACCTATGTGTGCAACACGGAGTACGACGCCTCCATGCCCAACGTGCTGGTAGCGTGGCCCCGCATCGCCGTAAAGAACGGACTGGGCGAGTACCTCAGCAGCATGGGCATGACCCAGCTGCGCATCGCGGAGACGGAGAAGTACGCCCATGTGACGTTCTTCTTCAACGGCGGCGTGGAGACACAGTACCCCGGCGAGGACCGGGTGCTGGTTCCCTCCCCCAAGGTGGCGACCTACGATCTCCAGCCGGAGATGAGCGCCGTGGAGGTGTGCGACAAGTGCGTGGAGCGCATCGAGTCCGGCGCCTACGATGTGATCATTCTGAACTTTGCCAACTGCGACATGGTGGGTCACACCGGCGTGCTGGAGGCCGCCATCAAGGCGGTGGAGACGGTGGACACCTGCGTGGGCCGCGTGGTGGAGGCCACCCTGAAGATGGGCGGCATCGCCATGGTCACTGCCGACCACGGCAACGCCGAGGACATGAAGCAGCCTGACGGCAGCCCCATGACCGCCCACACCACCAACCTCGTACCCTTCATCCTCTGCGGTGCCGGCACCGAGCTGCGTCCGGGCCGTCTGGCGGACATCGCCCCCACCATTCTGGATGTGATGGGCCTTGCCTGCCCGGAGGAGATGGACGGCAAGACACTGATCGTCAAATAAGGCAGCGTTCGCTTTGTATGAACAGCAGACCCCGAAGCGGCGCTTCGGGGTCTCGTTATAAGGAGATATACCCATGAATATCACAGTTATCGGCTGCGGACGGTGGGGTTCCCTCATCACATGGTACCTCGACCACATCGGCCACCGCGTCACCCTGTACGGCCGCAGCACCTCCCCCAAGATGCAGGCGTTTCTCGCCACCCGGCAGAACGATCTGCTGACGCTGCCGGAGTCCGTGGCGCTGTCCACCGACCTCGCCGCCGCGCTGGACGGTGCGGAGACGGTCATCATCTCCATCGGCTCCCAGAATCTGCGGAGCCTGCTGGGTCAGCCGGAGCTGCAAGCCCTGCGGGAGCGCACGGTGGTTCTGTGCATGAAGGGTCTGGAGATGGGTACCGGCGCACGGCTCAGCCAGATCGCGTCCGCGTGCCTGCATCCGTCCAATGCCGTGGCGGTCTGGCTGGGGCCGGGCCATGTGCAGGAGTTCTATCGCGGTATCCCCAACTGTATGGTCATCGACAGCGAGGACGACGCCGTCAAGCGCCGTCTGGTGCAGTCCTTCTCCAGCGACCTCATCCGTTTCTACTACGGCGGCGACATGATCGGCAACGAGGTGGGCGCCGCCGCCAAAAACGTGGTGGGCATCGCCGCCGGTTTTCTGGACGGCTTCGAGATGGGCAGTCTCAAGGGTGCCCTCATGAGCCGCGGCACCCGGGAGGTAGCCCGGCTCATCAAGGCCATGGGCGGCAGTGAGCTGTCGGCCTACGGGCTGTGCCATCTGGGCGACTACGAGGCCACAGTGTTCTCCCCGTACAGCCACAACCGACAGTTCGGCGAGGCCTTCGTCCGGGGGCAGGACTACCACCAGCTGGCGGAGGGCTACTACACCGTCAAGGCGCTGATGCTGCTGGGAAAGAAGTACGGTGTGGAGCTGCCCATCTGCAAGGCCGTCCACGACATCCTCTACGAGCGCGCCGTCCCCAAGGATGTGCTGGCCGGTCTGCTGCGCCGGGGTCTGACGGAGGAGTTCTACGACTGAGGTACAAAACCAAATGAATAAAAAAGTCTCTGTCTGGTCACAATGCAGGCAGAGACTTTTTTATTCCGGCGAGCCGCGGGCCGGAAACCGCGGCGGTGGGTGTATCCCACCTGAAAGGCGCGTATGAGCAGACTCGACAAATCAAAGATCCGTGCCATGTTCGGCGGCAAGGGCTTCTACATAGCCCTTGCGGTGTGCCTGCTGGCTGCCGGCACCATCGGCTATATCACCCTGTTTTCCTCCGCCTCCCCCGTCAGGGAGCCCGACCCCGTCATCGAGATCAAGCCCGCCCCCGTGACGCCTGTCCCCGCCCCGCCCACCAAGCCGGTGATCCAGCCGGAGCCGGTGGAGGTGCCGGTGCAGGAGCCGGTGGTCATCGAGGAGCCGGTGGAGCTGCTGCCGGAGGTGGTCTCCCCGCTGGACGGCACCACCGTCACGGTGTTCAGCATGACGGAGCTGCTGTATGACCAGACCATGGCGGACTGGCGCACCCACAACGGCATCGACGTACAGGCCGAGGAGGGCGCGGCGGTCAAGACGGCGGCGGACGGCACCGTGGTCTCCGTCACCAACGACGAGCTGATGGGGACCACCGTGGTCATTGAGCACAGCGGCGGCTACACCACCCATTACAGCAGCCTGCAAGCCGACGTGCCGGTGGCGGAGGGTCAGTCCGTTCACGCCGGGGACGTCATCGGCTGTGTCGGCTCCACCAGCGCGGCGGAGAGCGAGATGGGCCCCCACCTCCACTTCTCCGTCAGTCAGAACGGCAGCGCCATCGACCCCCACGCGTATATCGACGAGAGGTCTGCGGTGCAGACCTCTTTCTTTTTCACGTTTCAGGATTCCAGCGTCCGCGCGCCGTGGATGCGGCGGTTGAGGATACGGAACACGGAGGATACCAGTAGAATACCCACCGCCAGCGCCCCAGCCACGCCGATGGTCTCCAGTCCTTTGGCAACGGCGTCCATCATGTCGCCCTCCAGCCCCAGACTCATGGTGTAGTACACACCGGCGCCGGGCAGCAGCGGCAGGATGGTGATGACCAGATAGGGCATAGAGGGACACTTGCGGACCCGCGCCATCACTTCGGCATACAGCGCCGCAAACAGGGCGGCGAACAGGTTGGCGGCGTATATGTCGCAGCCCAGCGCGCCCCACAGCAGGTAGAGCATCCATGTGACCACGCCGCCGATGATGCACAGCACGCAGCCCCGTCCGTGGACGTTGAACAGGATGCAGAAGCCACAGCAGCCCACGAACACCGCAATGGCCTGTGCCAGCGGGTGCCAGCTCACCGTGGTGGAGCCGGTCAGACCGTAGACGCCGACAGTCAGGTGCCACGCGGCGGCAGTACCCAGCGCGATGGCCAGCGCGGTGAGGATCACCTGCACCACCCGGATGATGCCGGAGTTGGTGTCGCCGTAGATGATGTCCCGCATGGAGTTGGTGATGGGCAGGCCGGGGACAAGGATCATCAGCGCGCCGATGATGGCGGCATCAGGGCTGTTCATCAGTCCCAGCCCCGCCGCGATATAGGCCGGAAGCGCCATACAGCAGGCCGCCAGCAGGGTGCTGAAGAAGGGGTTGGCCTCCTGCTTGTCCATAAAGCGGGTGATGAGGCCGATGATCAGGCCCATCGCCCCCGCCCACAGGCAGTCCAGCAGCGTGCCGCCGAACACCAGACAGAAGCCCAGACCCACCAGCACGCTGCCCAGATAGAACACGCCGGTGCTGTAAGAGCGGCACGCCTTCATGGTCTCCTCCAGCCACGCCATGGCCTCGTCCACGTCGGGACGCTCCGCGCAGATGCGGCGGCTCAGGGCGTTGAGCTTTTCCAGCGCCTCCAGATCGTTGCCGTGGAAGCCGATACGCTTCATGATCATCAGCGGCTTGCCGTTGGCGGCCTCCAGGCTGACGGACACGCAGTTGGGGATGGCGAACGCCTCGCACTCCACGCCGTAGGCCCGCAGGATGCGGTGGATGGTGTCCTCTACCCGGAAGGTCTCCGCGCCGGACATGGCCAGATGGTACCCCATAGTGGCCGCCAGATCGGTCAGCAGATAATAGTCCATACAAACAGATCTCCTGTATCAGTTTGCCGGATGCGGCCTTCGCTGCATCCGGCAAACTGACAGTATAGGCGCTTCGCAGGCAAATGTCAACCGTCCATTTGGGTCACAGTCCCCAAAAACAGCGGCAGGTTGGCATGGGTGTCCACGATCATGTACACGAAGGGGCGATCCAGCACCACGCGATGCACCTCCGTCGGCGCAGCGCAGGCGGCTTCATTCGCCACCGCCGTGACGGCGGCGGCCTTGGTGCCGTTCTCGTCCAGCTCCAGATAGGTCTTGTGCAGCACGGCGCTGACATACAGCTGGTCGTTAGGCGCGCCGCCCATGGCCCGCAGATCCGCCGCCGTGCTGTCAAAGGCGTCGGTGACGCCCATGGCCTTCAGCGCGTCGCTCAGCTCCAGCGAGGAGGACGCCTTGAACCGGGGGATGGCGGCCTCCACCGTGCCGTGCTGGGGGTCATTCAGCAGGGCGTGGAGCTTGCCGCCGGTGAGTCCGGCCACATAGTCCGCTATGGAGACGCCCTCGTTGGGCAGCAGCCCCACAAAGGCGTAGCGGCCGCCGTCGTAGTACTTCATAAAGCCGGTGGTGTTGTCGTCGGACAGATAGAGGCTCTCCTGCGACCACAGCAGATCCGCCGTCTGGCGGGTACCGTCGGCGGCGGTGAACACCGCGCCCTTCTGGATGTTCTCCTTCTCGTAGGGCTTCTCCCACTTGGCGTCAAAGCACACGGCGTTCACCAGATAGAGCATGGTGCGCTCGCCGGGCGCTTGTTCCAGCAGCTTGTCGATCATGCCGTCGGTCTGGTTGCTGACCCAGTGGTTCAGGTCGTTTTTCATGGCCTCGTCGAAGGCGGAGCGGTACACCTCCGCGTCATAGTAGCTGACGCAGTTGTCCAGAAAGCTGTCCTCCACCCGGAAGATGTCCCGCACCCACAGGGAGTTGGCCAGTGACAGCTTGCACTTCTTGGTGTTCTCCGGCAGGCTCATGCGGTAGGTATAGAGGTAGTCGTTGAGAGTATCCCGATCCATGCCCATGGCCTTCTCCAGTTGGGACAGCGTGGTGCCGCCAGCGCCGTTGGCGGTCATGCCCAGCGCGTACAGCAGGGATACCGGGGAGAGCAGCACGCCCTCCTCCTGCGTTGTCTGCCGCAGCAGGGCGGCGGCAAAGTCCATGACAGCCGTGCTGTCGTCGGTCAGGTCGATGTGCGTATCGATGGTGCGGGCGGTCACGCCCTCCGTCAGGCTCTGTGCCGTCAGCTTACTGCCGCAGCCGAACAGCGGCAGCGCCATGCACGCAGCCAGCACCAGCGCCGCGATGCGTTTTCCCATGGGATCAGCTCCTTTCTGCTTGTTCTACTCCTTAGACGCAGGCGAGGGGCAAAAGGTTTCCCTATCTGCGAAAAAAAGCGGGTACACGCGGGCGGAAGCCCCTCCGTCCGTATGTACCCGCCTCGTCTTACTGCGTCAGACGCTCCAGCGCGCAGTGGGCGGCGGCCTGCTCGGCCTCCTTTTTGCTGCGCCCCTCGCCGGTACCGGCCACCTGTCCGTTGAGCAGGACGCGGAAGGCGAACACCCGCGCATGGTCCGGGCCGGAGGACCCCACCATCTCGTAGCGCAGAGTCTGATCCGGCTTACGCTGCACCAGCTCCTGCAGCTCCGTCTTATAGTCCCGGCGGCGCTCCTCCACCTGCTCCTCCTGCTCCTTGTCCAGCAGCACGCGGTGGATCAGGTCGCGGGCGGCGTCCATGCCGCCATCCAGATAGACGGCGGCAAACACCGACTCCGTGGCGTCCGCCAGAATGGACGGACGGCGGCGGCCGCCGCCCAGCTCCTCGCCAACGGCACCAGCCGCTCGGCGCTGGCGG
>OHHE01000310.1_pt1 | contig 11762 bp, 13 predicted proteins | sample 1567971 | NCBI WGS metagenome assembly OHHE01 (sample SAMEA3879508, study PRJEB24766) | human gut metagenome | biome: human-associated habitat; feature: feces | place: USA | collected 1985/1987 | reverse complement strand
TTGTTTTTCTCTGTGTGCCCTTGTCAAGCGATGTTTCCATCTGTCCCCAACCAAATGCGGCCCTCTTCGATTGCCCTTTTCATCATTGGCTCGGTATATAGCCAGCATCGGCCAGCAGGCAGATGATGTTCTTTCCCATTGGGCGTCTTCAAAGTGTAAAATTGAGCTTGTGTGGCATGCCCAGCTTGTGCTGTCGCAGGATCCGACTTCCATGGTCCACGCGGGTCATTATCAGGATTAGAATATCGTTCCAGTGCTTCACCAGACATAGGAAGTTGTTTAATAATTCTACCTACAGCAATATTTTTAGCGTAACAAATAAGATAATCGTGCCTTGAAGAAATAGCTTTTCTATTTTCTCTATTTAATCTTTTTTCCCACACAAAAGTGGCGATAAAGTTTTTATCACCAAAAATTTCGTTACAGACAAGCTTTAAATTTGCAAACTCATTGTCATCAATGCTGATGAAAATAACACCATCATCTGCCAACAGCTTTTGCAGCAGCTTCAAGCGCGGGTACATCATGCACAGCCACTTGTCATGGCGGGTCAAGTCCTCGCCCTCTTTGCCGACAACCTCACCCAGCCACTTTTTGATTTTCGGGTCATTGACATTGTCGTTATAGACCCAGCCCTCTTCGCCGGTGTTATAGGGCGGATCGATGTAGATGCACTTGACGCGCCCCTCATACCGGGGCAGCAGGGCTTTCAGGGCTTCCAGATTATCGCCCCGGATGATCATGTTTTCGCTGCCGTTATCTTCGTTGTGCTGTCCGTTTTCATCAAAGCTGTACTTGCGCTCCAACACCCGAAACGGCACGTCCTGATGGTGATTGATCACCTTGCTTTTTCCAATCCATTCAAGTGTCGGCATAGAAGTTTCCTCCAAAAAGCAGAATGCTATCTGCCTTTTTCCGTGTCTCTGCGTTAATTACCTCAAAAGTCTGCCCTTTAAGTTGAAGAAGATCTCTATATTTTGTCTCATATGCGGAAACCATTTTTTCATTAGAGGCAGCCAGTTCTTTTGTAAGCGCATCGAGTGTTATTCCGTTTGTCTTATCAATGATTGTTCGGCAGAAAGTAAGTGTATCCTCAGGAAAAGAGGCTGGGTGCGCTGCTTCCATTTCAACTGTTCTCTCTGCGGTCTGTCTGCCGGAGAAATCCAACAATCTTTCGTATATTGCTATTTCCTCATCGCAGATATGAGAAAATTCTTCTGTTGTTTGATTTGCGCGTTCGAGCAGCGTCTTAACTTTTGGGTAGTCAGCACCATTCAAGAAAGCAATTAGTTGATCCGGTGCAATTTTGCAAGCCATTTGATACTTTTGGAAAGTTGTAATTGCAGCACCCGGATTCTTCATACCAGTGTCCATAGCCTCGGTCATAGGACGGATAGGATTGATTGTATCAAGCGCCATCGCAAATATTTCCTCAATCTTTGCCCATTTTTCGTTTTCACTTTTCACGAAGCTATCGCGTTGAATCTGTTTATAGGTAAAAAGAATTGTCACAACTACAGTTGCAACCGCCACCAGCGCTCCTAAGATCGTCCCATAATAGGCAAGCGCATCCGCAGCACCCCATATTGTCATGTATCCGCTGTTTGTTTTGTAGCACTCGTTGATTATGATTGGAACACCAACAATTAGTGCCAGTGCTATAACAGCAATTAATATCCACTTTGTCCATGACTTTCTCATCATAGCATTTCCTCCCCGCTCCAAACATACGCCGTGTAGCGTCCGCCGCTGAGCTTAGTAATCTCGCCGCTTTTCAGCAGCTCTGCCAGCGCGCGCTGGACGGTGATCTGGCTGATGTCCGGGCATTTGGCTATGATTTCGCTCTTGGTGATCTTGCCGAGGTGATTCTTGATGATCTCTCGCACCCGGTCCGGCTTAGATAGCCCCTTTGTCGTCAGCAGCTCAATTCGGCTTTCAAAATCCCGGTAAGCCGCCGCCAGAACGCCCAGCATATAGGTCACGAAGGGCGCATAATCGTTCGTCCCCTCGTGCCAGTTGTAGGAGCTGGCTTGCAGGGATTCATAATAGGTCTCCTTGGTATCAGCTTTTCGATGCTGATATATTTGCCGACAAGATAGCCGGAGCGGTACAAAAGCAGCAGCGTCAGGAGCCTGCTCATGCGGCCGTTGCCGTCATTGAAGGGATGGATGCAGAGAAAGTCCAGAATAAAAATCGGGATCAGCAACAACGGGTCAAGCTCGGTGTCCTGCATGGCCGTTTGGAAGGCGTCGCAAAGTGCTGCCATTGCCCCCGGCGTTTCCCACGCAGAGACAGGCTCAAACCAGACGATCTTCCGGCCGTCCGGCCGTTCTTCGGCAATCACATTATCCGAGTTTTTGAAGCTGCCGCCGATGGACTTGCCGCTGAACTTGTACAGGTCCCGATGCAGCTGCAAAATGACTGTCGGCTTTGGCGGGATATAGTCGTGGCTCTCGTGGATCGTCGCCAGCACGTCACGGTATCCGGCGATCTCTTTTTCGCTGCGGCTCTGGGGCATGGTCTTTTCGCGGACGATCTTTTTCAAGCGGTCGTCTGTTGTGATGATGCCCTCGATACGGTTGGACGCTTCGGTGCTCTGGATCTTCGCAACCTCCAAAAGATTGGACAGCGCATCCGCTTTGGCCTCGATAAAAAGATTCTGCTGCCCCTTGTATTCGTGAATCTGCGTCAGGTAGGCCACGACCTCCGGCGTCAGCAATTTGTTGTATTCTGTTTTGAAGTTGAATGCTCTCATGCAATATCCTCATTCGGGTTTTAATTTCATCAAATCTCATCAAATGATGCAATTATAGTATACCCGTAAATTGTATCACCGTCAATCTTAATTTTGTCATTTCTTGTGCGATGATAAAATTGAGGTTGTCGCAAAAAAGGCAGTCCGTCCCTCATCGGCACGGACCGCCTTTTGCATTTTCAGAGCAGGCATGACAAGCTGCTTTTTTGCAGTTTGTATATGCACCTGCGATGGAAATGAGGGATTGCAAAGGGAACATCCCTTTGTCGCTGGGTTTCCAATAGGGGCGCGCAGCATCCCTGTTGGCACACGATTTTGCTCTGCAAAGTCTAGTGTGTTATACCTTTGCTTCCGGCTGACGCGGGAAAGGGGCTGGCTTCGCCATCTGCTGTACGGACAGATAGCGGTTGGCAGACGCTTTTCAGCGGCAGGAGGACAGGCGGATTTTGTGGTGTGAGATACAGTACAAACGCAGGATTTTTGAGAAGCAAAATCCGACTGGCCGGAAAAGGAAGCAGAGGTATATAAAGCCCCCGTCCCGCCGCAGCGATGTTCCTTCGTCTTACGGCATCTCCTTCCGAAGCGTATCCAGCGACTGTTCCTCCAGCAGCTTTGTCCGGTTCTCGCTCAGATGAAAATGTATCGCCGCGCCGGTCAGTGTGTGCTCGATATCGTCCGTGAAGCCAAAACGGTACAGCAAATATGTCTGCTCCCGCGGCTCCAGCTTATTCAGTGCCGCGTAAAGCTCCCACAGGGTTTCCGCTTTGATGAAAGCCTCCTCCGGAGACAGCGCATACGGATCAGCAATCGCCTCAATCCGCAGCAGCCGCTCATCGCCGGGCAGGATCTCATCAAGATGCACGCGCTCAAGGCCAAGACCCTCCACGCCGTCCTGCACTTTTGCGGTCGCCATGCGATACTCGAAGGACATCTGCGCCGTATGCACGAGGTCGAGCATAGCGTTCTTGATAGCAGGCGCGGCATAGGTCAGGAACCTGAGCTTCCGCGCCGGGTCAAAACCATCAACCGCACGCAGCAGACCGATGCTGCCCTCCTGCACCAGATCGTCCACGTCGATGTTCAGGTCGCTGCCCTCCAGCGACGAACTTCGGTATACTATGTCAGCAGTCTGCACGATGAAGCCCATATTCTTTTCAACAAGAAGCTCCCGCGCGGCCCCATCGCCCTTCTGAGCCAAGGCGCAAAGCCGCTCATTGGTCAAGCTGGTCGGATTCATCGCTTGCCGCCGTGCCGGTCATGGAGAGGAACAACTTCCTGACGTATGCCGTGTCAACACCGGGCAGATGGGAAACGGAGGCTGCCACCGCGTCCGCAATCTGCTCCTTTGTGATTTTTCGGTTCAGTCTTTGACCGCCCTTGGTCAACTCCGCATAGATGCTCTTCATCGCCTGCGCCGTAAGCTGGCGCGTGGGCGGCATCTCTGCCTCGGCTTCCTTTTTCACGGCGCGGACAGCCTTCATAAAGGAGTTCTGAATGGAGCTTAATTCCGCCTGATCGATTGGCGTCCGTAGGCTTTTGACTTCATCCGCGGCCTGCGGCACTGTGCCCAGCATGGACGAAACCATCGAATAAAGCTGATTCTGCGCGGCAAATCCGGATGTCAGCTCGTTATCCAGATACCGGGCGATCTGGTATGTGGTGTCGGCAAACTGCGGATTTTCCAGAAGGTGGCTGACGATTTTCGGATTGACCTTCTGCGTATAGAGATTCCGCGCCGCCTCGACGGAGAGGCCCAGCTCCGAGATATCATAGTTTTTGCGATCCGGCTCGTCCACCTCGCCCAAGAGGAAGTCGGTGGACACATCAAACGCGCGGGCGATGCGGATGATATTTTCGTCACCCAACTTGTCCGTCTTGCCGCTGATGAAGCGGCTCAGCGAACTTTCCGAACAGCCGATTCTTGCGGCAAGCTCGGCCTGCGTAACCTTCCGTTCCTTCAACAGATCCCAAATGCGGTCACGGACAGCCGCGGGGAGAAATACCGATTCGTTGCTCATGAACATATCGCCTCCGATTCCAATAAAAATCCTGCGCCAAGCAGATATTGTAAATACAGTATAACACATACTCGGCATCAAATCTAGTACAAATGTTCTATTATTGTTTTGCGAAATGACTTGAATATCCTCTCGACAAAAGCCTCCCGTGCTCTTGCATTTTTGCAAGAAAGCAGGAGGCTTTTGCTATTTGCTTGCATAAGTGCCTGATTTCGTCGGTCTAAGACTTTTTCTCCGTATATTCAGGTGACAAGGAAAAATTGTCAGAAAATTTTGAAGGGAGAAATGCCTATGAACCTATTTGATACCGTGAAGGCCGCCGTCACCCCGCGCATGGCGGCGGAACGGTACGGGCTGCCGATCCAGCAAGGCAGCATGGTCTGCTGCCCCTTCCACGTCGACCGCACGCCCAGCATGAAGCTGAACGAGGATTACTTCTACTGCTTCGGCTGCGGGGCAAGCGGCGATGTAATCGACCTTGCGGCAAGGCTGTTCAACCTGAGCGGTTATGACGCGGCGAAGAAGCTGGCAGCAGACTTCGGCATTGTCGAGCAGAAGCCATCCGTTCTGACGAAACTGAAGCGCAGCAAGTCGCAGGCGGAGCTGGAAAGCCGCAGCTTCCGTGTGCTGGGGGATTACCTGCAAATCTTGCAGGACTGGAAGGCGCATTGCGCGCCGCAATCGCCGGAGGATGCCATCGACCCGCGCTATGCGGAGGCCTGTCACATGCTGGAGCGCATCGAAAATATGCTGGACATTCTGACCTGCGGCACGCCGAAGGAGCGGGCCGAGGTGGTGACCGACTTGCAGAAGGACAACCGGCTGGCGCTGATGGAGGCGCGAAACCGGCAGATCAGGGAGGAATCACATGGAACGAAATGAACCGCCGCGCTGGATTCAGGACAAGCACTTCAACGAAGTCCTGTTCTGCGAGGACTTTCTATCGGCGCACCCGATGGTCTGCGTGGACGGCAGCTTTTTCACCGTGGAGGGCCGCGTTGCTGACGAAGAGGGCATTCGCAAGCAGATCTATGAGATGCTGCGCCCGCATTTTACGAGCGGCACGGCTCGCCGCGCCACAGGTCTTCTCGAAACGCTCAGGCTGGAGGCCTACACGCCGGAGCTGCCCATTCAGGAGGATCGCATCCACGTTGCCAACGGCACGCTGTTTCTCAATGGCGAGTTTCGTGCCGAAAAAGAATTCTGCCGCAACCGGCTCCCAATCCGATATGACCCGAGCGCGCCGCAGCCGGAGACATGGCTGCGGTTTTTGTCCGACCTGCTGGAAGCGGAGGACATTTTGACCTTGCAGGAATACCTCGGCTACTGCCTGATTCCGACGAACCGCGGGCAGGTCATGATGCTGCTCAAGGGCAACGGCGGCGAGGGCAAGAGCCGCATCGGCGTGGTGATGCAGAAGCTGCTGGGCGGCAACATGAAAAACGGCAGCATCGCCAAGGTGGAGCGTAGCCCCTTTGCCCGCGCCGATCTGGAGCACGAGCTGCTGATGGTAGATGACGACATGAAGCTGGAAGCGCTGAAATCCACCCACTATCTCAAGTCCCTCATCACCGCCGAAATGCCGATGGATTTGGAGCGCAAGGGGGAGCAGAGCTATCAGGGCAAGATGTACGTCCGGTTTCTGGCCTTTTCCAACGGCGATCTGGAATCGCTCTACGACCACTCGGACGGCTTTTACCGCCGTCAGCTCATTTTGTCAGTGAAGAAAAAGCCGCCGAACCGGGAGGACGACCCCTTTCTTGCGGACAAGCTCTGCGGCGAGATCGAGGGGATATTCCTCTGGTGTCTCGAAGGTCTGCGGCGCTTGCAAAGTAATAACTTCCGCTTCACCGAAAGCTCGCAGACGAAAGCAAACCGTGAGGATGCGCGCCGCGAGGCCGACAATGTGCTGCTGTTCCTGCGCTCTGAGGGCTACATCCGCCTGAAGGCCGATAGCGCCATCCCCTCCGCCGCGCTGTACAGCATCTATTGCCTGTGGTGCAGCGACAACGCCTACAAGCCGCGCTCCGCGCGGACGGTGAGCATGACGCTCAAGAAGTACGCCGATGAGTTCGGCCTGGAGCACGACAACCACATCCAGAACGCCCTCGGCAAGCGGGTCAACGGCTTCTGGGGTATCGAGGCGCTGGTCGCGCCGCCGGTTTTATGAGCTCAGACACGAAATTCTCCATCCCATCCATCCCAAGCATCCCCAAAACCCCGGATGGATGGGATGGATGGGATAGATGTTTTCAAGTTTACCGACGAAGGAGGATGCAATGGGAAGAATCTATTATAAGGAACTGCCGCTGTTTCACATCTATGACAGCAGCCTGACTGGAAGTCAAAAGCTGCTGATGACGCTGCTTTTCATCGATAACGCCTACGACATTTACGAACTCAGCGCGCTCGCCAAGCTCCGTGTCGAAGATGTGATTTTTGATTTGAAGGAGCTGAAAAGGAGAGGGTATTTTCAAGAGCGATAAGAACCGGAAAGAAATTTGCGAGGCGGCAAAAGGATTCTGCGAAACCGCGCTGCTCGGAATCGTGTACCGGCTTCACGGATGCGCGTGGGGCTGCGCGGTTCCCTGCAAGGTCACGCGGTTCCGGAAAGTCGATACCCCTCACTTATGAAGAAGGCATCGACCGCCGCTTTTCCAGCGGATTTCAGGAAAACAGAATATTTCACCACACAGCGAAGCAGGTTTTCGGAAATCGAAACCCGCTTCGCTGTTTTCATAACGAAAAAACAGGAGGTTTTTATGAGCATCAGAAATGAGATCAAATCGCAGATCGTCCGCGCCGGTTTTACCATGCAGGAGATCGTTGACCGGCTGGCCGAGGAATATGACTGGAGCGACAGCGTCTCCAACCTGTCCGCAAAATTGCAGCGGGAGAGCATCCGCTACAAGGAGGTCGTGGAGCTGGCCGATGTGCTGGACTGCGACATCGTGTGGATGAAGCGAGGGGCGCGCCGATGAAAGCACAGTACGCCATTCTCCGCTTTGCCAAATATAAGGGGCCGGAAATCGGGCATATTGAGTCCCACAACGAACGCACCAAGGAGAAATACGCCAGCAATCCCGACGTGGACACGTCCCGCAGTCACCTGAATTTTCATCTGGTGACGCCGCAGCGCAAGTACCGCGCCGAAGCGGAAAAGCAGATCGCCGAGGCTGGCTGCCGCACGCGGTCGGACAGCGTGCGCGTGGTGGAGGCTCTCGTGACGGCCAGCCCGGAGTTCTTCAAGGGCAAGAAGAAAATCGAAGTCAGAGCTTATTTCCAGGAAGCGTTGGACTTTATCCGGGAGCATCAAGACCCGAAAACCATTATATCCGCTGTGGTGCATATGGACGAGAAAACGCCCCATATGCACCTTTGCTTCGTCCCGTTGACAGCGGACGGGCGGCTCAGCGCCAAGGAGATCGTCGGTAACAAGAAGAAGCTGACACAGTGGCAGGACAGGTTTTGGGAGCATATGGTCAAGAAATACCCCAATTTGGAACGCGGCGAGAGCGCCAGCGAAACCGGGCGCGACCATATCCCGCCGCGGCTATTCAAGGAGGCCGTGCATCTGAACCGGATGAAGGAGCAGATACAGGAAAATTACAACCGTATCAAAGCGGAGGTGAAGCAAATCGTTTCGGATGAATTGCAGCGCATAGCCGACGATCCGGAACTCTCGCACCTGTTACAGCAAAAAGGGTAATTCCATTCCATATATATAATAATGTATAGAAGCAACAACGGCAGTAATTTTTAAAGTTACTGCCGTTATTTGCTATATAGATGTTACTTGCGCTTCCGTTCTTTCTCATCATCTTGTTCCATCCGTTTGTTCAGCCGTTCACGCATCTTGTCTAAAAAATATGTGCGGCTTTCGTTCTTGCGCCGTTTCATATCCGTATAGGTACTGTAACAATCACGGATGTCGATGTTTAGGAGAGTACCCACAAAGGCGGCTAACTCATGTATCGGGGTTTCCCCGTTGTTGATACTGCCCATTTCACTGAGTCCGTACACTATTTCCATCAATTCAATGGCACTTCCGGTCCATTGATAGGAGCCTTTCACCTTCAACAGTTCGGTGGACACATCTTCATTGCCATTTTGCAGGTAAGTACGTTTCACTGACAAGAAGGCGTACAGCATCTCCATTGCCATAATGCGGGCAACAAGGTAGTCGTATCCCGTACTGAACTCCGCTTCATCGTCCAGATGGCAAACATCCACATCAATCACGTTTCCTTGTCTTCCACGCAGGAAATAATAGTTGTCCAGATAAGTGGCTCCGCTACGGTAATACTGGAAAAACGCCACATGGCGGTCAAAGAACAGTTTCTGTTCTTCCTGCTGCTTTTCGTAATAATCGTCCAACTCTTCCTCGCCCGGAGGACGTTGGCTCTCAATACGCAATATATGGTGGAAATAAAACAGCGGTCCCAGAATCCGGGGCTTGTACTGTTTGAAAAAAGCGATTTCGTCGGTATCGCTCTCGAAAGGTTCGGATTGGACAAACACTTTCAATTCGGTCAGCTTTTCTTTCAGGAAAATAAGCATTGTCTTGCAATCCTTGATAATATGATTCCCGTTCAAGTCGATGGCAGCTATCCGGTTATCCACCTCCCGTATCATTTCTTCACATTTTATCTGCATTAAACGTTCTCTTTGATTTCGGGCGCAAAGTTACGAATATCAAGCGGATAGCTACTTATTGAAAACAGACCATTCTGTTAGCATTTTTAAGCAGACAACTATTCTTTATCAGATGATTGAATATACTTTTGCCGGATGTTGCTCGGTGTATCTCCGATATTAGCTTTGCAAAAACGGTTCAATTCCTGTGGAGAAGAAAAATTAAATTCATCAATAATATCTGAAAAGGGGATATATACTTGGGAGAGTCGGAAATTTACATTTTCCGCACGCTTTTTTATCAACCACCGATGAACGGGTACACCGAATTCATTCTTGAATGTATGCACTCCGTAACCACAAAGCTCCGCCAATTCCTCCGTATTATTGGCTTTGCGATAGTGTGTCATCACAAGATTTCGGAATGGCACTTGCTCATCGGTCATCGGATGGAAGAAAGACTGCAACTCTTCCGTCCCATAATAACGTGTGAAAGCCCATATCAGTTCCTTGTGTTTCAGTTTCCACAGGTTGGCATCGTGTGTTTCGTCCGTGAGATAGGATACGATGCCGCTTATAAGGATTTGCAAGGACTTTGGGACAGTCAATTTGCTGCAATAAATTTTAGACCGAAGATATCGGTGCGAATAGAGGTAGGCAAGGATGCACTTTTCATTCTGGCAGACCGTGTTATTGAACTTATGTACCAGCAGTGTGACATCACTCAGGGCGATGCCTCTGTACTCGCTTCCACGGGGGACGAACATCACTTCTCCGGCACACAGTATCTCGTCATGGAACAGCGTGCTACTAATCCGTGCGTGTCCTGTGCGGCAAAATATCAGGTAGTTGATATTCGTATCATCGTTGCGAACCGTTTCGCCTACCAAATGGCTTTTCATTACAGAACGGGGGGTTATGTTTATTTTTCATCTATTTTCTTTCATTGAATAATACGTCTTGTTTACAATCATGATACTTATTTCATGTAATATCCACACCGGTAGCACAACCAACGACAAAGTAAAGGCATCGGAAGCCGGTGTAATTACAGTGGCAATCACTATAATAATCACGATGGCATACTCTTTCTGCATCAGCCCGGTATAGTCTGTGACTACTGTCAGTAGTGATGATTGGTTGGCGTATATTTTCCAATTTATAAACCGTTTTTTTTAAAGATGCAAAATTATGACATTTCAAGGTAGTCCTCGAATCAAAACTATGACATTATCGGTACTTTTCAATACAATTGTATCTGTTTTTGCACTTAAATGCTTACTTTTGCAGAAAAATCAATATATTATGGCATACATGGAAAACTTTATTTCATTTCAGAAAAACGATTATTCCGCCGGTAAAACGGACTTGCGCGAATTAATTGGCAGAACCTATATACCAAACGAGTGTGTATTGCTGTTATGTACGGAAGGGAGGGCTATCATTACAATGAACTCCCGTAAACAAGCTATACGAAAAGGTGATTTGGTCATATTGTTTTCAGATGTATTGCTTTCACCCGTGCATTTGTCTCCTGCATTTTGTGTAAACTATTTGCATTTTTCACATAGCCTAATGGAAAAAATATACTATGACTTGACATCAGAAACCTTTTGGAAATTGATATATGACAACCCTGTATTTCGTTTATCGGAGGAACAATATGATTTGCTGCAAGGATGGTTTAAACAAATGGAATGGATTATGCTTAATTGTGACGAAGCGAATAAAACATCCACACTTCGAAGCAATATATATAATCTTTTTATACTCCTTGATAGTGAAATGCGACGTAACTTTCCTTCGATTCTACAAAATAAAGAGAAAGACAGGGGCAGAATGTTATTTGGGAAATTTATGACATTGTTGGTAAAAAATTGCCACGAGGTTCGGGAAGTGGCATATTATGCAGATCGCCTTTGTATTACAAAGGATTATCTTTATAAGATATGCAATAAAGTAGAACATCGGACGCCCAAAGAAATAATAGACAATATTGTCGCTAACGAAATAAAGCAATATCTATCTGATACAGAATTGTCTATAAAGGACATTGCGAGGACATTTAATTTCGAGGATTCTTCATACTTAGCCCGATTTTTTCGGCGAATGACCGGGATGTCGCCATTAGACTATCGAGGTAGATAAATGTACACCCCACAGACGACAATGACTGTGGGGTGTTACTTTTGTATCTACTCATTTTTCCGGTAAATAATCTTATTTGCCTCCACCTAAAGCGTGATAAAGCAGGATTACGCTTTGTATCTCGTCGAAACGATCCTGTGCTTCGGTCAGTTCGGCTGCCAGCAGCGATTGCTGTGCCGTTAAAACCTCCAAATAGGTCATCGGAG
>OHHE01000306.1_pt1 | contig 11798 bp, 9 predicted proteins | sample 1567971 | NCBI WGS metagenome assembly OHHE01 (sample SAMEA3879508, study PRJEB24766) | human gut metagenome | biome: human-associated habitat; feature: feces | place: USA | collected 1985/1987 | reverse complement strand
TAAGAAGTTTGAAGTGTTGTCAGAGTTGATAGAAAGCCTTGAGTCAAGAGATACATTTCAGCATACAGTAGAACTAATATTACATAAGACTATAGCATACATTAATGCTGATTGTATTGCATTGCTTCAGAAGGGTTCAGATGATGAATGGACAGTAATTGCATCTGAGGGTGAATGTATAGAGGAAGCTAAGAAATGCGATGTTATGGCACTGAATGGTGAGAACAGCATAAGCGTTCCTATTAGGATTAATGACATAGATGCTATGCATTTTGTCATATATGATAAGAACAATATAAAGCTATGGTCCGATAATGAGGACAATATGCATTTTATATATGATGTTACAGGTATTATTCAGAGTATTGCCCAGATGAGAGTAACTAATAATTCACTGCTTTCATCATATGAAGTCTTAAAGGATATTCTTAATAACATAGGTTCAGGTATTATTGTATGTGATACTGCTACAGGCAATATTCTGTTTGAGAATAAGGTGGCGGCTGAGTCGAAGGAGATTAAAGATACAATAAAAGAATGTATGCAGGATATTCTTGTACCGGCAGAAGAAGATGTAGAGAAGACACTTGAAGAATATATTAATAATGCTGAGGGCAATAATATTGATGGATATTATGATTTTTCTGATTATACAAGAGAATACATAAGACCTGTGGAGAAGTATAATGCTGAGTCAGGTCTGTGGTTTGAAGTAAGATTTACCAAGCTTATATGGATAGATGCAAGTGAGGTAATTGTATGTACAGCCTCTGATATAACACAGAAGAAAAAGAATCAGCAGAAGATTGAATTTCAGGCACATAACGATTTCCTTACCGGTCTTTATAATCGTATGAAGTGTGAGTCAGACTTAAAGACTATAATTAACGAAGCTGTAAGAGATGGTGTTAAGGGGGCGGTTTTGTTTATCGACCTTGATGATTTCAAGCACATTAATGATGGTCTTGGACACCAGTATGGAGATATTCTTTTACAGCAGATTGCGGCAGGACTTCAGAGTATAGTAGGTCTTAGAGGCAGATGTTACAGAATGGGTGGTGACGAATTTGTTGCCATAGTAATGCCTGATATGTTCCTTGAATTAGAGAGAATTGCCAATAAGGTTAAAGAGATATTTAACAAACCGTGGTATCTTATGGAGACAGAATATTTCTGTACTATGAGTATGGGTATTGCGGTATTTCCAGATGACAGCAAAGATGTACACGAGATTATCAGAATGGCTGATATAGCAATGTATGAGTCTAAGAAGAATGGTAAGAATGGATATTCTTTTTATGATGTGTGCAACAAACAGAATTCTGTAAGACGCCTTGATATTGAAAATAATATGCGGCAGGCTGTTGCGACAGGAATTGATGAATTCGTTGTATTCTACCAGCCTGTAGTTGATATTAACACAGAGGAATGTGCATCGTGCGAAGCACTGGTAAGATGGGACAGTAAGTCGCTTGGATTTATGGGTCCGGGTGATTTTATTCCGCTTGCTGAATATCTTGGACTTATAACTTCAATTGGTGATTATGTTCTTGAGGAAGCTTGCAGACAGTGCAGATACTGGAATGAACATGGTATGCCGGATTTCCATATCAATGTTAATCTGTCGGTTGTCCAGCTTCTTCAGAAAGATATAGTAGATACAGTAGCTAAAGTGCTTAAGAAGACAGGAGTTAATCCTAGGAATATCGTGTTGGAGATTACAGAGAGCTTTGCTATTAATGATATGGACAGGGTTCTTAATATAATTAATGGCATAAGAGAATTAGGACCAAAGATAGCTCTTGATGATTTCGGTACAGGATATTCATCACTTAACTACATTAAACAGCTTCCTTTTGATATTATTAAAGTTGACAAGACATTTATTGATGATATAACGGAAGATGAGTATGCACAGGCATTCATTAAGCTTATAGTTGAATTGTCTGCTACTATAGGAACTAAGATAGTTGTAGAAGGTGTTGAGGATAAGAGCCAGTTAGATATATTAAGAGAGCTGGGTGTTGACTTCATACAGGGATACTATTATGGTAAACCTGAACCTGCTTACGAGTTTGAAAGATTAAATTTTAAGGGGAGGATTAATATATGAGAATGTTGATTAAGAACGGAAGAGTTATTGACCCTGCAAGTAACACTGATGACATTAGGGATATTCTTGTTGAAGATGGGGTTATAGCAGAAGTGGCAAAGGATATTGACAAGGCAGCAGATACAGTTATTGATGCTAAGGGCTGTATGGTTATGCCAGGACTTGTGGATTTACATGTACATTTCAGAGAACCAGGCTTTGAACATAAGGAAACAATAAGAACTGGTGCAAGAGCTGCGGCAAGAGGTGGATTTACAACAGTGTGTCCAATGCCTAATACTAAGCCTACAATTGACAGCGTTGAGATGGTTGAATACATAAAGAATAAGTCAGAAGAAGTAACAGATATTAATATTCTTCCTATAGCAGCTATGACAGCAGGTCAGGACGGAGAGTATATAACTGATTATGAGAGGCTTTATGAGGAAGGAGCTGTAGCAGTAAGCGAGGATGGGAAGTCTGTTATGAATGCTAGAGTAGCAAGACAGGCTATGAGGCTTGCGGCAGAAGTAGGAATACCGGTATTTGCACATTGTGAAGATAAGGATCTTGCAGCAAGGGGAGTTATGAATGCCGGCAATAAAGCAAGAGAACTTGGATTTTACGGAATTATGAATTCTGTAGAAGATATTATGGTGGCAAGAGATTTACTCCTTGCTAAGAATACGGGTGCCAAGCTTCATATATGCCATGTTTCAACAGAGGACAGCGTAAGAATGATAGCGGCAGCCAAGAAAGAAGGTCTTGATGTTACAGCAGAGGTAACGCCACACCATTTAACACTTACAGAAGATGATATTAATGAAGATGATGCTAACTACAAGGTTAATCCGCCATTAAGAACTAATAAGGATAAAGATATGCTTATTAAGGGCCTTAAGGACGGAACAATAGACATAATTGCAACAGACCACGCACCACATCATCTTACAGAGAAAGACAGAGGTTTTGTAGAAGCACCATTTGGAATATCAGGTCTTGAAACAGCTGTTGCTATTATAATGACAGATCTTGTTAAGAAAAATGTTATTACACCTCTTGAGATGGCAGATAAGATGAGTTATACACCTGCTAAGATTATCGGTATAGACAAGGGAACACTTCTTGTTGGCAAGACTGCTGATATTACTATAATTGATCCGGATGCAGAGTATGTTATAGACAGTAAGACATTTGCTTCAAGAGGCAAGAACACTCCATTTAACGGCAAGAAGGTAAGTGGTGAGATTAAGTATACAATAGCTGGTGGTAAGATTGTATATTCTAATATCAACGGAACAGAAGTTATTATTGATAAAGATGTTCCAAAGTTGTAATATAAGATAGATTAATTGATATGTAAGGAGAATATAGATGATTAACAAATTAGTTGACAAAATCGTTAAGACAAATGCACCTGTAGTTGTAGGCTTAGATCCTATGATGAAGTATATTCCAGAGCATGTTCAAAAGGAAGCTTTTGAGCAGTATGGAGAAACTCTTGAAGGTGCGGCAGAAGCTATCTGGCAGTATAATAAGGCAATCATTGATAATATATATGATATTGTACCAGCAGTTAAGCCACAGATTGCTATGTATGAGCAGTTCGGTATTGAAGGACTTAAGGTGTTTAAGAAGACTGTTGATTATTGTCACGAGAAGGATATGGTTGTAATCGGTGATGTTAAGAGAGGCGATATAGGTTCAACATCTGAGGCTTATGCAGTAGCACATCTTGGAAAGGTTAAAGTTGGTTCTAAGCTTTTAACACCATTTGATGAAGATTTTGCAACAGTTAATCCATATCTTGGTTCTGACGGAATTAATCCATTTATTAAGGTATGCAATGAAGAAGACAAAGGTATATTTATCCTTGTAAAGACTTCTAATCCTTCAAGTGGAGAATTTCAGGATCAGCTTATAGACGGCAAGCCATTATATGAGCATGTAGGTGCTAAGGTTAATGAATGGGGAAGCCAGTGTATGGGCGATACTTATAGTAATGTAGGTGCGGTAGTTGGTGCTACATATCCAGAGATGGGTAAGGTATTAAGAAAGGTTATGCCAAAGGCTTATATCCTTGTTCCTGGTTATGGGGCACAGGGTGGCAAGGCTGAAGACCTTACAGCTTTCTTTAACCCAGACGGACTTGGCGCGATAGTTAATAGTTCAAGAGGAATTATAGCTGCATATGCTAAAGATGAGTATGCTAAGTTTGGAGCTAAGAATTTCGGTGAAGCTTCAAGACAGGCAGCTCTTGATATGATTGCAGATATTAATGGAGCACTTGGAAAGTAAATAATTATTATAATAAGCGGCAGTACCACTCAGCAACAGACTGGTAATGCCGCTTTTATAAAGAATGGAGATAATATTGAGAACTTTAATTAAGAATGGACATATAATAGATCCAGCAAGACATATGTCATATAAGGCAGATATTCTTGTGGAAAATGGAATAATAAGCGGTATAATACAGGTAAAAGCATTTGATGTGCCTGTATCCGACATAGCTGTAGATGAAGTAATTGATGCAGAAGGTCTTGTGGTAGCACCTGGTCTTATAGATACACACGTTCATTTCAGGGATCCAGGTTTTACTTATAAAGAAGATATTAATACAGGAGCTGCGGCAGCTGCGGCAGGAGGTTTTACAACAGTTCTTTGTATGGCTAATACTAATCCTATAGTAGATAATAAAGAAACGTTGCAGTATGTAATAGAAAAGGGAAGAACTACGCCGATAAATGTATATTCAGCTGCGGCAGTATCTAAAGGCTTTAAGGGAGAAGAACTTACTGACTTTACGGAACTTAAGAATGGCGGGGCACTTGTATTTACAGATGATGGTATTCCACTTAAGAGTGAAATGCTTGTAAAGGAAGCTATGCAGAAAGCTAAAGAGCTTGATATGCCGTTAAGTTTTCACGAGGAAAATCCTGCATATATAGAACAACAGGGAATTAATAAAGGCGTTGTATCAGACAAGCTTAATATAGGTGGAGCACCAGCCTGCTCAGAGTATATGATGGTAGCACGGGATTGTATGCTTGCACTTGAAACCAAGGCAACAATATGTATACAGCACATAAGCTCAGCGGTATCAGTAGAGCTTGTAAGGACAGCTAAGAAGCTAGGAGCAGATGTACATGCAGAGTCTACTCCACAGCATTTTTCGCTTACAGAAGAGATCGTGCTTGAGAAAGGCACACTTGCAAGAGTTAATCCACCAATAAGAACAGAAGATGACAGGCTTGCTGTAATTGAAGGTCTTAAGGACGGAACAATAGACATAATTGCAACAGATCACGCACCACATAGCAAGGATGAGAAAGCTAAGGAGTTCAAGGCAGCACCGAGCGGAATGATAGGGCTTGAAACATCACTTGCACTTGGAATTACTAATCTTGTAAAGAAAGGCTATTTAACACTTGAGGAACTGCTCACTAAGATGACAGTTAATCCAGCAAAGCTTTACAAAATGGACAAAGGCTGTATTGAGGCTGGAAAGATAGCTGATTTGGTTATATTTAATCCAGATGAGGAGTGGGAGGTTACAGAGAATTTTGTATCGAAAGCTAGTAATTCACCATTTATCGGACAGAAGCTTTATGGTAAAATAAAATATACTATATGCAATGGAAATGTTGTATACAAGGATTTGAAATAATTAATTAAGAATGGAGAATACATATGTCATACAGAGAAAATGCATTAATAATTAAGACTTCGTGTTTAGCCGAAGGCATATATGAAATGTGGTTAAAGACAGATAAGATGGCAGGAGAGGCTGTACCGGGACAGTTCATATCGGTATATTCTAACGATGGAGCAAGACTTCTTCCAAGACCAATAAGCATATGCAGAATAGATAAAGATAATTTAAGGATTGTATACAGGGTTGCTGGAAAGGGGACAGAGGAGTTCTCTAAGATGAAGGAGGGGGAATATGTTAATATTCAAGGACCTCTTGGCAATGGATATGATATTAAGTCTATTATGGAATATGTAAAGAATGTCACAGGAAATGATTGTGCGGACACAGAGTTAAAGGCAATTCTTTTTGGTGGTGGAATTGGTGTTCCTCCAATGCTTGAGCTTGCTAAGCAGCTTGAATGTAAGAAGCAGGCTGTACTTGGTTACAGAAACTCACAGATGTTTTTAAAAGATGAATTTGAGCAGTTTGCTGATGTATATGTTGCAACAGAGGACGGAAGTGCTGGAACTAAAGGTAATGTATTAGATGCAGTAAGAGAGAATAACTTAACAGCAGATGTAATATTTGCCTGCGGCCCTACACCAATGTTAAGAGCAATAAAGGAATATGCGGTAAGCAATAATATCGCCTGTTTCGTATCCTTAGAGGAAAAAATGGCTTGCGGAATAGGAGCGTGCCTTGCCTGCGTATGTCAGTCAACAGATATTGATGACCATTCAAAGGTTAAGAATAAGAGAGTATGTAAAGAAGGTCCTGTATTCAATGTTAAGGAGGTAGAGTTATAATGGCTAATAGAGTAAATCCAATTAATCCGGCAGACGTTAATATGAAAGTAAATATTGCGGGAGTTGAATTTAATAATCCTGTTACTGTTGCCTCAGGAACATTTGGTTCAGGTATGGAATATTGTGAGTATGTAGACCTTAATAAATTAGGTGCGGTCACAACTAAGGGTGTGGCAAATGTACCTTGGCCGGGCAATCCAACACCTAGAATAGCAGAGACTTACGGTGGAATGATTAATGCAATCGGACTTCAAAATCCGGGGCTTGATACATTTGTAAAGAGAGATATTCCATTTCTTAAGCAGTATGATACTAAGATAATAGTAAATGTGTGTGGAAAGACAGAAGAAGATTACGTTGATGCTGTGGAAAAGTTAGGCGAACAGCCAGTTGATATGCTTGAGATTAACATATCCTGCCCTAATGTAAAAGAGGGTGGTATTGCTTTCGGACAGGTTCCAGCTTCAGCAGAGCGTATTACAAAGGCGGTAAAAAAGGTTGCCAAGCAGCCTGTAATTATGAAGTTAAGCCCTAATGTGACAGATATTACAGAGATGGCTAAAGCTGTTGAGGCAGGTGGTGCTGATGCGGTATCCCTTATTAATACATTAACAGGAATGAAGATTGATATTAACAGAAGAACATTTGCAGTTGCCAATAAGACAGGCGGTCTTTCAGGTCCAGCTATAAAGCCTGTTGCAGTAAGAATGGTATATCAGGTTGCCAATGCTGTAGCACTTCCTATTATTGGAATGGGCGGAATTGCCAATGCAGATGATGCGCTTGAGTTTATTATGGCAGGTGCGACAATGGTATCAGTTGGTACAGCTAATTTTAATGACCCTCTTACAACAATTAAGGTTGTGGACGGAATAAGAGATTATTGTGCTAAAAATGGAGTAGCAGATATTAACGAGCTTATTGGCTGCGTTAAGTAAAATTATAATTTAACAAAGACTTTACATAGATTTCTTGTAGCAGTGGTATTGCATTTTACATACCACTGCTATTCTTTTATCTGTCGATAAGACATAGACCTTTAAAAAGAAAAGTGAGGAAAAAATTTATGAGAAAGATGAATTTTAAGAAAAGCGCAGCTGTAATTCTTAGTACAGTATGTATGGTAACAGCACTTGTTGGCTGTGGAAACAGCAGTGCAGACTCTAACCTTAGTGGAAGCATAACAGCAGCAGGTTCATCAGCATTAAAGCCACTTGTTGATGATGCGGCAGACCTTTTTAATGAAAAATATCCAGATGTGAACATAACAATCGATGCAGGTGGTTCTGGTGAAGGACTTAAGCAGGTATCAGAGGGAACAGTTAACATTGGTAACTCTGATGTAGAGGCAGCAGAAAAGCTTGATGCAGCTAAGGCAGCAGAACTTGTAGACCATAAGGTATGCGTAGTAACAATGGCACCTATTGTAAACAAGGACGTAACAGCAGGTGGTGTTAAGAACCTTACAAAGGCACAGCTTACAGATATTTTTACAGGAAAGATTACTAACTGGAAAGAAGTTGGTGGTGCTGATGAAGCAATCGTACTTATCACTCGTCCAGAATCTTCTGGTACAAGAGCAACATTTAAGAAATATGCATTAGACGGTGCAAGCGAAGCTTCTAACAAGTCAATGGAAACAGATGATTCAGGTGTACTTTTACAGAATGTTAAGACAACAAAGGGTGCTATCGGATATGTAGCTTTATCTTACCTTGTAAGCAACCCAGGCGTTGATACAGTATCAATTGATGGTGTTGAACCAACACTTGAGAATACATACGCTGGCAAATACCCAGTATGGACATACGAGCATATGTACACAAAGGGCAACGCAGATGAAGTATCCCAGAAGTTCCTCGACTACATCACATCAGATGAATACGGCAAGAAGATGGAATCATTAGGCTACGGCGTATCATCAAAGATGACAGTAAAAGAACACTAAAAAATAGTTGTTAAAACCCCCTTAATTAAAAAGTAAGATAAAATCTTACAAATCATCAGCAACCAAAATTAACATTAAAAGATTGAAAGAAAATCAATCAAAAACACAAAGAAATAGGTTATCAAATAAGTAACCAGTTTAGGCGAGCAGATTTCCTGCCCGCCTAAACGCATAGAAATTAATAACATATAAAATGAAAATGTAAAAAAGAAATAACAAAGAGCAAATAACGAAGAATAAATAACAAAGAGTAAAGAAGATACATAAAGCTGATAAACAATTCAACGCAGATTAATCGCAACCCAGTTGTGTGGAGTGTTATATTGCAAGCTGGGTACTGTTGAAACCGTCGGCACTTAGCGGCTGTCCTTTAGCCGCTTAGTACCGCTACGGTTTCAAGTAGCGGGAGCGTGCCCAGCGGTAATATAACACTCCGCACAACGTCCGTAGCTATTAATCCCCCCGCCGTTGAATATATAACAGCCACATTTTATATGTTAAGAATGGAGAAAGTATGAATATTAAAAGAGGTATGTTTACCAAAGAGTACCTGTGGCGTACAATCGTCACCCTGTGTGGTCTTTTCGTTATAGTGCTTACTCTTGGAATAGGTGGATTTCTTGTATACAAGGGTTCAGGAACATTCTTAAAATTCAATCATTCAATCGGTGAGTTCCTGTTTTCACCTGACTGGGCACCTATAGACAATATGGAAGGCGGCGGTTCAGTAGGTACACTTATATTTATAGTAGGTTCATTAAGCACCTGTGGTCTTGCACTGCTTATTGCAACACCATTTGCACTTGGTTCAGCTATATTTATGACGGAGATTTCACCTAAATTTGGTGAGAAATTTTACCGCCCTGTAATCCAGATATTTGCAGGAATTCCTTCAGTAGTATATGGCTGGGTCGGACTTACCGTGCTTGTGCCATTTATAAGAGATATGTTTCACAGACAGGTAGGACATTCAATATTAGCAGCAGGTATTGTGCTTGCAATAATGATATTCCCTACAATAACAAGTGTGTCAGCAGATGCAATCAGGTCAGTTCCTAAAGATTACAGAATGGGTGCTTATGGAATGGGCTCAACACGCTGGCAGACAATATATAAAATAGTGCTTCCAGCTTCAGCTTCTGGAATATTCTCAGGCATAATACTTGGTCTTGCAAGAGCGTTTGGTGAGGCATTAGCAGTTGCGATGGTAATAGGACAGACAACCGCACTTCCAGACAGCATATTCTCAACAACCAAATCACTTACAACAGAGATAACAGCCCAGATGGGAAATGCGATGGAAGGTGGAGAAACTAAGACAGCGTTGTGGACACTTGCATTGCTTTTGTTCCTTATATCACTTTTGTTCATATTTTTAATACATTTTCTGTCTGCTAAGCAGTCAGAGGAATCTGGAAATAAAAAGAAGAGTGCAAAGACTAATTAAAATCGCCCGTTAAAGTTAATAAAGGGTGAAAATGGATATTAGTGCGCAGAAGCGTGCACAGAAATGGAGATTATATGAATAGGATAAAACGTGCCAAGGCACAGGATAAAGTAATGACAGTTATATTTTACTGCATAGCCGTATTCTTCTTTGTGCTTCTTGCGGCATTTGCCGGATATGTAATTATTAAGGGCTTTGCTGGTGCAAAACCTTCAATGTTCGGCTTTACAAGGCGTGGTGCTATAGGCAACCAGCTTTTTAATACGATATATCTTGTATTCTTGTCATTGCTTATAACAGTACCGATTGGAACATTTGCAGGAATATATCTTGCAAAATATGCCAAGGGAGGACTTATTACAAAGTTCATAAGAATATGTATAGAGACACTTTCGTCACTTCCATCTATTGTTGTTGGTTTATTTGGCTACCTCATCTTTCTTGTAATTATAGGACTGGATAAAAGCCTTATGGCTGGAGCATTGTCCATATCAATCATAACACTGCCACTTATAACAACAACAACAGAGGATGCCATAAAAGGACTCCCTAAGGGATATTTTGAAGCGGGTATGGGACTTGGTTCAACACGCTGGCAGGCAATATTCCACGTATTACTGCCAGCCTGCCTTCCAAGAATTATGACAGGTGTAATACTTGCGGCAGGACGAGGCTTTGGTGAAGCGGCAGTTCTTTTGTATACAACAGGTTCAGGAACTAACATAAGATGGGGCAACTGGAATCTTGCATCATCAACCTGTCCACTTAACCCATTTCGTTCAGCAGAGACATTATCATTGCAGATATGGGATTTACAGGTTAATGGACAAAATCAGGACCTGGCTAACCTTGCGTCAGCAGTACTTCTTATACTTGTGCTTGCATTCAGCATAGGAGCTAACGTGTTAAGTAATAAGATAAATAAGAAGAACTCTGGTGAGAAAGCGTAGAAATGAGGATAAGTATGAGTAATATAGATATGAATAAGAATTTTGAAAATGGAAGCAGTAATTATACAGGTGATGATAAATTTGTAATCAAAAATCTTAATCTTCATTATGGAGATTTTCACGCATTAAAAAATATTAATATGAATATTCCTAAAAATCAGATTACAGCATTTATCGGACCATCTGGATGTGGTAAATCTACATTTTTAAAGACACTTAACAGAATGAATGACTTAATTGAGGGTGTTAAGATTGATGGTGAAGTATACCTTGACGGAGCCAATATATTTACAGAGATGGACGACATAACATTAAGACACAGGGTTGGAATGGTATTCCAGCAGCCTAATCCATTTCCTAAAAGCATATATGACAATATAGCTTACGGACCAAGGTTATTTGGAGTGCACAAGAAAGCAGAACTTGATATTATAGTAGAAAAAGCTTTAAAACAGGCTGCTATATGGGACGAGGTGAAGGACAGACTTAAAAAGTCAGCTCTTGGACTTTCAGGTGGACAGCAGCAGAGATTATGTATTGCAAGAACTCTTGCAGTTGAACCTGAGGTTATTCTTATGGATGAGCCGACATCAGCCCTTGACCCAATATCAACTTCAAGAATTGAAGACCTTGCGATTGAGTTAAAGAATGATTATACAATAATAATGGTAACACACAATATGCAGCAGGCGACAAGAATATCAGATAATACAGCCTTCTTCTTGTTAGGAGAGATGATTGAATACGACAAGACAGAGCAGTTATTCTCTATGCCTAAGAACAAGAAGACTGAGGATTATATCACAGGACGTTTTGGCTGATAATTACATATTTTAGTACCTTGTTATTAAAATCTTT
>OHHE01000304.1_pt1 | contig 11830 bp, 6 predicted proteins | sample 1567971 | NCBI WGS metagenome assembly OHHE01 (sample SAMEA3879508, study PRJEB24766) | human gut metagenome | biome: human-associated habitat; feature: feces | place: USA | collected 1985/1987 | reverse complement strand
ACTCCATCTATGACCATACCACCAAGAAGCTCACGGAACTCAATACCGAGCGTGGTTACAAAGACGGCTGGCATGCACTTTCAGAGCAGAAGAACACCAGTCTGAGATATGTGTTCGATGCAGTGGCATCATACGAGAACAAATGGAAAGGCCTCACCTATAACCTTATGGCCGGTTTCTCATACGAGAATTACAGCGCATCCAATTTCGGCGCAGCTTCAGACAATTATGCGAACAATGCATTCCCGTCGTCCAGTTTCAACCTCATAACGAGCGGAACCCAGATTTACAGCGGAAGCATCGGTTACAATGCATACGCCCTCGAATCCTGGTTCGCAAGAGCAGCATTCAACTGGAAAGACAGATATGTCCTCAACGCTTCGTTCAGAACTGACGGCTCGTCACGTTTCCCGCAGGAATCCAGATTCGGATTCTTCCCGGCAGCGTCCCTCGCCTGGATCATTTCCAATGAAAAGTTCTTCCCGAAGAACGATGTGGTAGATGAACTGCGTTTCCGCGTATCAGCAGGCCAGACCGGTTCCATGGACGGCATCAGCAACTGGGCCGCAATGGATCTCGTCAGCGCCGGCTCCTCATATAACGGCGTTTCCGGTCTCGCATTCTCTACTCCTGCCCAGGGCTTGAAGTGGGAGGTTTCGACAAAGTACAATTTCGGAGTCAATACGGAGCTGTTCAAGGGCAGGATGCATGTTGATTTCGATTATTTCCATGCTACTACCGACGACCTGCTCTATCAGAAGCCGGTAATCGTAACTTCAGGTTACACGACACTTACCTCCAACATCGGAAGCATATCCAATGACGGCTTCGAACTCACCGTGGGCGGAACACCTCTCAAAATCGGAGACTTCCACCTCTATATGGACGCCAACATATCCTACAACAAGAACAAGCTTACGAAACTTCTTGACGGTAAGGATATTATCCCTATACAGCATGCTACTCTTTTCGGCGGTACCAAGCATGCGCTTATCACCGGTCAGCCTGTATCTTCCTGGTATATGCTCAATTTTGAGGGTATCTACCAGAATGACGAGGATGTTCCTGCAAAACTCTATGCAAAAGGCGTAAGAGCCGGAGACTGCATCTATACTGACGTCAACGGTGACGGAGACATTGACTATAACGATGATAGGATGCGCGTAGGAAAGGCAACTCCTGATTTCTTCGGGGGAGCGAACCTCAATTTCGGCTGGAAAGGTCTTGAACTTTCAGTCTTCTGCCAGTACAGCATCGGAGGCAAGGTGTTCGCCGCTTGGAAGGGCTGCGGCCAGGAAGGTACCGAGCATCTCGGACTCAGCTCGGGAACCGTGACGGATGATTCCGGAAAGTCCGTTACCAACTATTTCAATGTGAGCAAGCACGCCGCCAATCATTATTGGCGCGAAGGCTCGGGAATCAATGATATGCCGCGTCCGGTTCTTTCAGGAGTCCATACCGGCTGGGACGTGGATTACAATATCCTGACATCAACCCGTTATCTTGAGGATGCGTCTTATTTCAAGTTCAAGACGATAACTCTTTCCTATCATCTTCCGGACAAGGTGCTGAAAGCCATCAAGTCGAATTCTGCAAAAGTCTTCTTCTCTGTGGACAATGCATTGACACTCACCAAGTATGACGGATATGACCCTGAAGTTTCCATGTCGAGCGGCCCTGCGTCAGCCGGTTACGGTGTCGATTTCGGCTACCAGCCTTCACTCAGGTCTTACCTCTTCGGTATTCAGATCCAGTTCTAAAAGATGTATCAATCAATATTACTGACAGATATGAAAAACAAGATATTTATTTCAATGATTTTGTGCGTGTCGGTTCTTGCGGCATCATGCTCGTGGCTGGACAATCCGAGTCCGAAAGGACAGATTCCTGCCAACAAGCTTACAGACAATGACCTCGCGCTGTTGACAAACGGTACTCTCCATCAGTACGAAGCATTTTTGACCAATTTGTGGTTTGAAGGGGATTATCTGGCAGAAAACTTCAAAGGCGGTCCCGGATTTTCCTATTCGGATGTCCATGGCGAGACGCAGTCGGCTTCTGCAAAGATTCCATTGACCAGATGGCAGTATTGTTATCAGAAACTCAACTATGCCAACCTTTTGATAAAATCAGCACTTGGAGCATCCAACCAGGGCAGCAGCGACGTCAGGACCGCACTCGGAACAGGCTATCTGTTCAGGGCAATGATCTACACGGGACTTGTGCAGCGTTATGGCGGAGTTCCTATCATAAAGGTTTCCGGCAGCACGGAAATTGTTCCACGTTCCAGCGAGGAAGAAGTCTGGGCGATGATAGTCGAGGATTTGAAGGCCGCTGAGGACCTTTTGGGCGAATTCAAGAGCTTCGCCTATCCGTCCAAGGAATTCTGCAAGGCTTTCCGTGCGAAGATAATGCTCTGGATGGCGCAGGACGCTGAAGCCATTGCCCTTGCTGACGATGTAATCAAGTCCGGCAGTTTCTCATTGAACTCAAACAGTACGGATTTCGCGTCAATGTTCATCAACGGTACCTCAAACAAGGAAATCATATTCGCCCCGATCAACATCCGCTCTACTGATTATATCCGTTTGTTTGAGAGTGTCAATGATACTGACGGCTCATACAACTACTCTCCGACTGACGAATGCTGGACCAAACTGTACAGTGACGATGCCACAAGAACAGGAGACATCCGCAAGGCGGCGACATTCTCTACTGAGGATCCTAAGCCGATCATCAAATTCCCTAACGGACAGGGCGGTCAGTTCATAAAGAATCCGGAGCCTTCACAGTCTCCGCTGATATGTATGAGATTGGCGGATGTATATCTCATAAAAGCTGAGGCGCAGTGGGCGAGCGGAGACTATCCGGGAGCGCGTGAGACCCTTCTTTCACTTCTCGAAAAGAGGTATTCATCGGTGAACTTGCCTGCTTCACTCGGAAAAGATGAGCTTGAAACGCTTATTCTCGATGAAAACCGCAGGGAGTTTTATGCTGAGGGACATCGCTGGTTCGATATAAAGAGAATCGGCCTGAGGCATCATTCTGCCGATTTCCCGAACTGGATTGACAAGCAGTATTCCGAGTGGAACGGACGTGATTTCCTCATGTACTGGCCTATCCCTCAGGATGAAAGAGATAAAGCCGGCGGAGCATATACCCAGAATCCCGGCTATTCAGGAGCAGAACAATAATTGTAAAACCTATATAATTAAAACATCATGAATAAGATTAAAACATTATGTCTGGTAGCAGGCGCGCTGGTATCAGTTCTTGCCTGCGAGAAGCAGAAGGTTGAAGTAAGCAGTCTTACTGCAAGTTTCGAGATTTCTGCAAACCCTTGTTATGCAGGAGACGAAATTCATTTCACCAGCACCAGCACTGGTGGAAAGAAGCCATATACTTTCGACTGGACAGTCGACGGCGAAAAGCTCGAAAAGCATGACGAGGATGTGAAATACACATTCAAGACCAACGGAACATATACCGTGACACTGTCATTGACAGATGACCTCGGCAACAAGGCAAGCAAAAAGAAGCTTGTCGTAGTGGATCCGGCTCCTGTTGCCAAAACTGGCGGCCTCGAAGTCCTTTGGGTCGGATATATGGAAGGTTATAATGCCATCACCTCTCCGGCGATCGCCAATGACGGAAGCGTATGGTGTTCTACAAGATCGAACAAGCTCTACAAGTTCGACAAGGACGGCAAGAAAGTGTTCGACAAGGAAATGTTCACAGCTGTCAATAAAGGCGTGACTTACGGCACTCCTTCAATCGACACCGACGGCACCGTTTTCATCGGTTGCGGTTCAGCCGATAAGGATGGCCATTTTATCGCCTACAATGCTGACGGTTCAGTGAAATGGTCATTCAGCCAGTGGTACAATGCGTCAGCCGGTAAAGAACCGGAACCTGCATATCAGGCAAGTATCGGCGGTATCGGAGAGAAGAATGTCTATTTCGGCTGTACGGGAGCGAGCGGAATCGCTGTTTCTGCAGACAAGGCTACCGGCAAGCGCAACGGCTTCGCCCAGCCTGCAGGAGGTTGCCGTACCGGACTGCTCCTTACAAAAGACGGCTATGTGAGCTGGTATGGTGGAAACTGGGGCCTTTGGTCCATAGCTCAGAACACCCTCGACAATGGCGGCGACAATAAAGTTAATCCGGCTTGGGGCAAATGGAACAGTAACAAAGAGCAGACTTTTGTCAAACAAGCTCCGATGGGAGGAATCGCAGCTCTTACACTTAACGGAAAACCATGCATTGCAGGTGTCCTCACAGACCAGGTGGGAACAAGAGTTTATGCTGTGGAGGCTGCGACCGGTAATATTGTCGTGAACCACTATGTAGAGGATAACGGCGCCGCTGTGCAGGACCAGGGCGGCGTAGTCGTTACTCCTGAAGGTTACATCGTAGCTGCCCTTTCATTCACTACAGGTCAGGACGATGGCGGAATCGTAGTCATTGACCCTAAGACCGCCGGTGCTGACGGCAAATGCCAAGTTGTCGGACGTTACAAAGTTCAGGAGAAAGTTGCAGGTTCACCGGCTGTTGACGCTGCCGGAAACATTCACTTCGGAACAGAGTCGGGTAATTACTACGTGGTTGACAAGAACTGCAACCTGTTGCTGAAAGCAGATATCGCTGATGCAGTAATCGCGAAAGATGCCAAGACTTTCGAAGGCCTCAAAGTGGCGAAGATCTGGTCATCGGTAGTCATCGGTGACGACGGTATAGTATATGTCTCATTTGCTGAGTCTGTTTACAGAAAATTCTCAGGTGTAATCGCGTTCCGTCCTTATGACAAGAGCGACAACAAGTTCTGCAAAGGACCTGCAGCATCTGAATGGCCGATGTTCGGTCACGACAGACGTCATACGAACCGTCAAATCTAATTTTACTGAAATGAGAAAATTTTTTGCATCATTTCTCGTAGCATCACTCGCACTTGTCTCTTGCAACAGCACCGAGTACGTAGTAAAAGATCAGGATAAGGGACAGATCAATCCCAAGACCACATCTTTGCTTGAACTCTGCGATGCTGTTCAGGAGAAGTGGGAGGAAGACCTCACGGTGAGCCGCATCTATGTCGTTGCGCACCGCGGCAATACAATGGAATCATTCAAGCAGGGGATTCCGGACAATTCCATTCCTAACATCCTTCACGCGATCGAGGCAGGAGCGGATATGGTGGAACTTGATGTCCGCACTACCAAGGACGGCCAGCTCGTTCTTATGCACAATGAGACTGTCAATGAGACGACTACCGGTGTCGGTGACGTTTCCTCGCTGACACTCGCGCAGATTAAATCTTTCGATATGGTCCGTGACGGCAAGGTCTATAAGGACGAGCAGAACAATGTCGCGAAGGTCCCGACCCTCTTGGAGGCTCTCAAAGCCACCAAGGACAAGATTTATGTCAATCTTGACCTTGCGGGGAAAAACAATGTTCCGGCAAAGGTGCTTGAAGTAATTTATGAAGCCGGCGTGGAGGACCAGGTCATGCTGTTTGCCAGCGGAGACATTGCTGAATATCAGAAGCTTAATCCTCTGGTAGCGGTTCATCCGTACATCAAGAGCGTGGAGGCTACGTCTTCATACTCCGGTATGATAGGCGCGAAACTGTTCCAGTACGGAAACGCCGTATATCTGAACAACACCATTCCTGAGTTCGGCACGAAGATGCATGTGAAAGGATATCTTTCATATTCCAATCTCCTTGACCGGTGGGATAATGCCCTGCGCAACGGTGACTACACTCCGCTTGACAAGTTCATTGCCTCAGGCTCTGATTTCGTCCAGACCGATGTCGCCGAGCTCGTCATCAAGTATCTTGACGGCAAAGGATTGAGATAATTCCTAACAAGACACATAATTATGAAACACTTGGAAAATATGCTGGGGGGGGGTAAAACATACAACTCCAATGATTGAAATCAGCACCTTTATGGTAGATGCATCTTTTGCGATGTCTAATGAGAATGTTAAGGCAAACGTAATACACGATGTGTATACCATTGATGATGAATTCAATTGGTAAAACTAAGAAACCTGATGAATAGATTTTTTACAATTTTGTCGATGGCGGCGGTAGCATTCGCTGCTTGTGATAAGGAAAACGAGACTCCGGGTCAGAAAATTGACCCGGCAGAGCTCGTTGAGGTGACATTTGACGTTTCTGCGAAAACCAATCAGTCCGCAGAAGTCCAGAATGTATCGACGAAAACAGAAATCAAGGACGACGGCACCGTGCTCTGGTCTGTCGGCGACAAGGTTTCTGTGTTCTATGAAGTGAACGGCGAGACCGGAAGCTCTGAATCCGAGGCTCTTACTGCCGAAAACATCAAGGCTGACGGCTCTGCTTCCATTACCGTGAAAGTCCCTGCTGCCTTTACATTGGAACAGTTCGAAGGAACCCGCAGCCTTTCTGCGGTCTATCCGTTCGATGCGACAGCCACTTACGCGGACGGCAAGATCAATGTCTCTGCTCCTAAGGTTCAGGACGGAACCTTCGCTCACGCGAGCCTTTCAGTAGCAGAATGGACCGGCAGCAATTCTCTCACGTTCGAGAACCAATGCGGTCTGCTGCGTATCGAAGCTGAAGATGCTGCCGTCTCCAAGATAACATTGAAAAGCGCTGATGCTGATATCGTTACGCTCAATGTTTCCGGTGCGGGCACATATTACGCAGCCGTGGCGCCATCCACTCTCGAAGGCTTCTCAGTAGTGCTGACAGACGCGGAAGGTGAGGAACTTGCCAAGAAGGTCACTGCAAAGTCTCTTGTCGTCGAAAAGGGTCATGTCCTTCCTCTCGGCAAGGTGGTCGGCTTCGATGACAGATTCTATGTTTCTGCCGAGGCGAAAGGCCGCAAGGACGGAAGCAACTGGGACAATGCCGCAGGGCTCACAGAACTTAAAGCTCTTCTTGCCAAGGGCGCTGTCATGAATGTCTATATGTCAGCAGGAACTTATTCAGTAACGACTGCGCTCGTTTCTGAGGCAGATGGTGCTGATTTCAGCGTTTATGGCGGCTATCCTGCAGGTGCGAAAAGCGCCAGCCTTAAAGCAAGGGACGTCAAGGCCAATGTGACCATCTTTGACGGTGGCGGAAAATCCCAGATTTGGCTCACCAAAAAGGGAAATGTCCTGTTTGACGGACTCACATTTCAGAATGGATACAATGATGCTGATAATGGTGGTGCGCTGAGTTTTTCCGGAACAAATGTAACCGGTAAGGTTGTTGGCTGCTCTTTTGTTGGCAATAAGGTGACGGACGGAACTAATAATACTAAAGGTTTGAGCGGTGGAGCAATCCACGTAGGCGAAGCCAATGTAACGGTGGAGAATTGTTCGTTTTCTAAAAACTACGGACGAAACGGCGGCTCATTGTATTCCGACAAAGCCAAAGCTCAACTTACTGTGAAAGGTTGTACTTTTACTGAAGATTACACGTACAACACTGGCGGCTCGATCAATAACAGCAATGGTACTCAGACCATTGAGGATTGTACATTCACGCGTTGTTATAATCAGGTTGGTACCGGCGGTGCTATTCATATCAATGGCGCGTCTGCGGTTCAGACATTGAAGAATTGTGTATTCAACGCTTGTGAAGCTAACCGCAACAATTCTTATACGAAGGTTAATAACAAGGCGTGCGGTGGAGCGATTTCTGTTCAGAATGCGTATCTTGATATCAGCGGCTGTACTTTCGATGGCAATATGGGAGCTTCAGGCAGTGCTATGTTGCTCCAGAATGGTGACGGACTGGTTCGTGTAACTGATTGTGTGTTCAAGAACAATAAGGGAGCATCACGAGGCCTTATCCAGACCAATGGAAAGGCTGTCCTGTTTATGAACAACTGTCAGGTTTACGACAATACTATGAGGACAAACCAGTGGGGTACAGTCATTCACGGCGCTAATCCGTCTGTTGTCTGCATGAACAACTGCTCGATTTACAACAATGTCAGCGAGCAGGCAGGAGGCGATTCCGTTTGTCTGAACAATGACGGATTCACGGTCGTAGTAAATACGACAGTAGTAGGAGAAAATGCCAAGTCACTGTGCCGCTCAAATAATAATACTGACAGCCACTCGTTCAGTATGTATGACAACTGCGTTCTCGCGAACAAGCATGCCAATGGCATCGTATTCTTTAAAGAAGCGAACTCGTCAGTTAAATTGTATAATGATATTATCGGTCCTAAAGCCACCGATACTGATGGCTCTTGGCTAGAAAAGACCAATGTCGTCGTTGACGGCGAATTGTCATTCTGCAACGGCTCTTCGTTCGACAGTTCAAAGGGTTACTGGCATTGGAACGGCCCGTCCGCATCATTCGTGAAGGCAAAAGAGGCAGACATCATCACCCGCCTGAACGACATTACAACCAATAACGGCAATACCCGCCTGAAAGGCGCCTTCGCTCCTAAGTTCGTCGAGTGGGTAAACAACCTCGGCGGCTTCAATAAAGACCAGTTCGGTACCACCCGCACCACCTCCGGCACCTGGCCAGGAAGCGTGGAGCTCAAATAAATCGACCACGTCGATCCCCTAAAAAAATCAGAGCCGGCACATCACCGACTCTGATTTATTTTACCACCTTTGGGAAATTTACCACCTTATTTGGTGGTAGATACTGCTATTACACGGTAGCTGTTTGTGTCTGGATCTTTGGTAATATACCCCTTTGCCAGCAGGTTTGAGAGCTGTTTCTGGACAGCTGAGGTATTGATGTCAAGCACAGACGCGAGTTCTGCAATGGTCGCTTTGGGATTCTTCTGCAGATGCTGCAGGAGCAAAACTGTTCTCGGGCTCCTGAAGGTGACAGTCTCACCATCATACCACCAAGTAGTCTTCGCATCAGCATGAAGGAAAGCAATGTTCTGATTGATCTCAGATACCATAAGATCCGTCATGTACTTCACAAATGGTTTAATCTGCTCGATAGATGCATGTGAGCCATCTGCGGGCACTACTCCAACATTCACATCAGCGAGGCCAAGAGCATTGAGATATGTAGTCTTCTTGCGACTGAGCACAACAACCATAGGATAGTTATGTCTGAGCAGAATGAAGTTCACAATAAGCCTCGCGATTCGGCCGTTGCCATCCTCGAATGGATGGATTCTGATATATCTGTAATGGAACAAGGCTGCAAGCTCTACCGGCGAAAGATTGCATGCCTGCTCTTCTTCGTTGTACCACTGAATCAGATCATACATCAAAGACGGAGTCTCTTCAGGAGAGGCATAATCAAAGCGTTCACCCGTAGGCGTAATAACAGAGTTAGGTCTGGTCTTATATGTGCCGGCGTGTACGACATAACTTGTCTGGCGACCACCAGAAAGCTCACGATAGACAGTATAATCTTCACGAAGCATCACCTGATGGAGTCGCTTGATGAAAGACTCAGAAAGGTGATCAGCAGTCTTGGCCTCCTCAATCATGAGATTCAGACAGAGATTGTGGGCCTTCATGTCTTCAAGGTCCTTCATCTTGGCAGAGCCTATAACCTCCCCCATGAGAAGAAGCACCTCGGTCTGGCCGTAAGTCAAGGTATTACCCTCGATATGGTTGCTGTTATAGTTGAAGTCCAGCATGAACTTGCGGTCAAGTCTTGCCGAATCCGTCGGAGAGAAAGGCTGTAAAGCCAACCATTTCTCGTATGCCTCGCTCAATTTGCTCATAGTACTAACGTTTCCACAAAGATAGCAATTATTTACCACCTTTTCGAAATTTACCACCTTTTTAGGTGGTTATATCCACCGTTCATCCACGCATTATCTCCAAAGATCTCCGTGACGCTATCTACTACCTCGGGAAATAGCGGAATTCATATCCGGCATCGTTTTCTGTCAGAATACCAGCCAACTGGTCTTTATAATAAACAAATTCTCCATATATTTTTACGTAAAATACAGATTACTGCGATTTGTGTTTTATATATAATACATGTAATTTTGCCAATTAAGCACTTTGATGTTGCGGTTAATTATAAATTATTTAAAATCAATAGATTATGAAAAAAGTAATTCTTATGTTCGTGGCTCTGGCTGTGATTTGCAGCTGTGGAGCGGGGAAGAAATCCGATGTGGCCAAGGCATTGATCGGAGATTGGGAAATCGTGGAGGCCGGCGGTCTCGCAACAGAAGGCGGCTTCGAAAAGGCTTCCATTTCTTTCGACGAGAAAGGTGTTCATGGAAACACCAGCATCAATAATTTCTTCGGTGAATACAGCGTCAAAGGTGATGCGCTGAAATTCGGCGAAGTCGGCGTGACCAAGATGATGGGCCCTACTCCGGAGGTGGAAACTGCTGTGCTTGAAGGAATTGGCGCTGCTGCAAAAGTTCAGGTGACGGACAATGACAATGTCTCTATCCTCTCTGCAGAGGGAACCATTGTCCTGAAGCTCAAAAGGACTGAAGCCCCTGCGGAATAATCGCACAAACTAAACAATCAAACCCGGTCAGATCTCCACAACTGGAACTCTGACCGGGTTTGATTATTGATTCTCAATTCGCTAGAAAAGCGGCTCTGCATCCATGTCTGCAGGCTGTGGAAGACCCATCAGCTTCAGGATGGTAGGAGCTACATTGCAGAGGGCGCCGTCCTTTACGCTCTTGACCTCGTCACCGGCATTGACAACGATGAACTGAACAGGGTTGAGCGAGTGGGCTGTGTTCGGAGTGCCGTCATCGTTAACTGCGTGATCAGCATTGCCATGGTCGGCGGTGATGAGGATCACGTAGTTGTGCTTGATGGCCTCGGTAACGACCTTCTCGACGCAGCCGTCAATGCATCTGACAGCGGTGCAGATGGCGTCGTAAACTCCGGTGTGGCCGATCATGTCGCCGTTCGCGTAGTTCAGGATGATGAGATCCTCCTTGTCGGTGTCGATAGCTTCAATGAGCTTCTCGGTTACGATTGGAGCGCTCATCTCCGGCTGGAGATCGTATGTAGGCACCTTTGGAGAAGGAACCAGGATTCTGTCCTCGTTCTCGAACGGAGTCTCGCGGCCGCCATTGAAGAAGAATGTTACGTGAGCATACTTCTCTGTTTCGGCAATGCGGAGCTGGTGAAGTCCTGCCTTCGATACGATTTCTCCGAGGGTATCCTTGACAATTTCCTTGTCGAAGAGGATATGGAGGCCCTTGAATGCAGCATCGTAAGGAGTCATGCAGCAGTAATAGAGATCAGGAATGATGTGCATTCCCTCCTCAGGCATGTCCTGCTGGGTGAGCACTGCGGTGATTTCACGTGCGCGGTCATTGCGGAAATTCATGAAAATGATGGCATCGCCCTCCTCGATCTTGGCGAGAGGTGCGCCTGCAGCATCGGTAATGACGATCGGCTTGATGAACTCATCGGTCACGTCGGCATCGTATGAAGCCTGGATACCGTCAGTCGCAGAGGTGAATGCTGCGCCCTGTCCGTTCACGAGCAGGTCATAAGCCTCTTTTACACGGTTCCATCTCTTGTCCCTGTCCATTGCATAGAAACGGCCGCATACGGAAGCGACCTTTCCTGTGCTCTCTGCCATATGTTTCTCGAGATCAGCCACGAAGCCCTTTCCGCTGTGCGGGTCGGTGTCACGGCCATCCATGATGCAGTGCAGATAGACGTCCTTCGCACCCATGTGCTTGGCCATCTCCAGCACGCCGAACCAGTGGTCTGCGTGGCTGTGCACACCGCCGGTGCCCACCAGACCCATCAGGTGGATGGCCTTGCCTGCGTCGATGGCAGCCTTCATGTTCTTGACGAGGACGGGGTTCTTGAGCATCTCGCCGTCGCGGATGGACTTGGTGATGAGGGTCAGCTGCTGGTA
>OHHE01000297.1_pt1 | contig 11967 bp, 9 predicted proteins | sample 1567971 | NCBI WGS metagenome assembly OHHE01 (sample SAMEA3879508, study PRJEB24766) | human gut metagenome | biome: human-associated habitat; feature: feces | place: USA | collected 1985/1987 | reverse complement strand
ATAGGCGAATATCCCGAAGGCGTTGCCGTCATGCTCTTCTACTCCTTGGGAGAGCTCTTTCAGGACAAAGCCGTAGACAAAGCCAAGCGTAACATCAGCGCCCTGCTCGACGTACGTCCCGAAACGGCAACGGTCATCAGAAACGGCAGTACGCTTGTCGAAGCTCCCCAACGTGTGCAGGTAGGCGAAACCATCGAAGTAAAAGCCGGAGAGCGTGTCCCCCTGGACGGAACGATGCTGGACGAAGTTGCCGCCTTCAACACCTCCGCACTGACGGGAGAAAGTGTTCCCCGCAACATCCGCCAGGGCGGGGAAGTGCTTGCCGGAATGATTGCGACCGACAAAGTCGTACGCATCCAAGTCACCAAACCCTTCGAGAAAAGTGCTCTTTCCCGTATATTGGAACTGGTGCAGAATGCCTCCGAGCGCAAAGCGCCGGCAGAACTTTTCATCCGTAAGTTTGCCCGTATCTATACACCCGCCGTCACCGGACTGGCGGCATTGATTGTACTGCTCCCCTTCCTCTATTCGCTGGCAGATGCACAATTCTCGTTCATCTTCAATGACTGGCTATACAGGGCATTGGTCTTTCTGGTTATCTCCTGCCCGTGCGCCCTCGTCGTAAGCATTCCGTTAGGCTACTTCGGAGGAATCGGCGCCGCCTCCCGCCTGGGTGTCCTCTTCAAAGGTGGCAACTACCTCGATGCCATCACCCAAGTCAACACGGTGGTATTCGACAAGACGGGTACGCTGACCAAAGGCACCTTCGATGTACAATCCTGCCAGGCACAACCGGGAGTTACGGAAGAGAAGTTGATACAGCTTGCCGCCTCGGCAGAGCGAAACAGTACGCACCCCATAGCCAAAGCCATCATAAGCTATGCCAAACAAAGAGATATAGAGCTGATTGCCACAACGGACGTTACGGAGATTGCCGGCCACGGACTGCAAGCCACTATGGATGGAACGCGTGTCCTGGTGGGGAACACCCGCCTGCTGACTAAGTTCGGGATAGAATATCCCGATGAATTGTCATCAATTGTCGATACGATTGTGGCCTGCGCCATCGGAACAAAATATGCCGGTTATCTGTTGCTATCAGACACATTAAAGGAAGATGCCGTCAACGCCGTCAAAGAATTAAAAGCTTTAAATATCAATAATATTCAGATATTATCGGGAGACAAACAAGCCATTGTTACTAACTTTGCAGAAAAGCTAGGCATCACCCAGGCATACGGAAACCTGCTGCCGGACGGAAAGGTGAAGCACATCGAGGCACTCCGCAGCAACCCTGCCAACCGAATAGCCTTTGTGGGCGACGGCATCAATGATGCCCCGGTTCTTGCCCTTAGCCATGTGGGCATCGCCATGGGCGGACTTGGCAGCGATGCCGCCATCGAAACCGCCGATGTAGTGATACAGACAGACCAGCCTTCGAGAGTGGCCACCGCCATTCATGCGGGCAGGCAAACCCGCCGGATTGTCTGGCAGAACATCTCGCTGGCTTTCGGAGTGAAGCTGCTTGTCCTCATCCTCGGTGCCAGTGGAATCGCTACACTTTGGGAAGCTGTCTTTGCCGACGTAGGCGTCGCCCTCATTGCGATAGTGAACGCCATACGCATACAAAAACTTATTAAATAGAAAAAATGGAAGAAAAGAAATATTTGGACCTATTGGCCAAAAGGGACATACAGCCCACTGCCATCCGCATCCTGGTATTGCGCACCATGATGCAGGCAGGCCGTTCCGTCTCATTGCTCGACCTTGAAACCATGCTGGATACGGTGGACAAATCCACCATCTTCCGTACCCTTACCCTATTCCTCTCCCATCATCTGATACACAGTATAGATGACGGGACGGGTTCCTTCAAGTATGCCGTGTGCAGCGACAGTTGCTCTTGCGACGTAAGCGACCTGCACACCCATTTCCATTGCGAGAAATGCAACAAAACCTTCTGCTTCACCAACATTCCCACTCCGGTGGTGAAGCTGCCTCAAGGATTTACACTGAACAGCATCAACTATGTACTGAAAGGCATTTGTCCGGACTGTGCAGCAGAAGTCAACCGGGAGGCTTAGTTAAAAAATAAAAATCCATGCAGTCATTCATGTTCTTCTCTATCCTTAAGAAATAACATTGAGACAAACACATGGATACAAAAGCTCTTGTCACTTTATGCCAGAAGGGAAACGGGCAGGCCTTGAGCCTGCTCTACGAAAACTATTCAGAGAAAATGCTGAAAGTATGCCTACGCTATATTCCCGACCCAACGATAGCCCAAGATCTTCTTCACGACGGTTTTGTCATCATATTCACTTCCATTCATTCGCTGCGCAACCCGGAGAAACTGGAATACTGGATGAAAAAGATTATGAGAAACCTGGCACTGCAATACCTCAACCATGCCAATGCCAACCCCACCATCCCATTGACAGATATTCCGGAAGAGGAAGAGCCTGCTGAAAATCCTTTTTGTCCGGATTTCATTTCGTACGATAAGATGCTGGATATAGTGGAGAGCCTTCCGGAGGGCTACTGCAAGGTATTTAAACTGGCAGTACTGGAAGGATTGTCCCACAAAGAAATCGGAGATTTACTGGGTATAGCGCCACACTCCTCTTCCTCCCAATTGTTCCGGGCGAAAATTTTACTTAAAAAGATGCTGGCAGGATACCGTGTATTCATTGTTTTGACAGTATTGCTTCTCTTTCCAACGCTGTATGACTATCTGTACAGAGAGAAAAAGAGTATCAGGGAAAACCGTTTGTCCAAAGTTTCTTCCAGGCAAGCCGGGAGTACGCAACAAACAAAGAAAACCGATACTCCCCGAACCGACGAACAATGCCATACCAAAGAAAATCTGAACAAAAGGGAACGAATCATCCCTCCCGTTCCAGTTTCCACAGAATGGCCCCTTGCCATACCCACAATGAAAGATAGTATCCACAAATATCCCATACCTTCTCCATTCACCGGACAGACCATCACCAACCGACAGATGGCTTTCGTCTTCTCCCCTTCCCTGATGCCGCCAACCCGCAAGAAGAAATCCGGAAAATGGAAGTTGATGCTGGCAGGTTCACTCGGACCGCAACTGGCACAGAACTTATATAAGCTGATTGCCACTCCACATACCGACGGCATTTCAAGTGACTTCCCTCAACAAGTCAGCACGTGGGAAGAGTATTATTCTTATCTGCACACCCGCTATCAGCAGGGTACTCTGGGAAAAGATTCCATCGGACTCATGCAGATTGCCCAGAATAACAGCGGCAGGATTGTTGAGAACCAGCAACATCATGCCCCCATCGTCGTGGGACTCTCTCTCAGCAAGAAATTGAATGAGCGTTGGAGCCTGGAAACCGGATTGCAATATACGCTTCTCAGGTCGGAGTTCACTACCGGCGAAGCATTCCGCATTCAAGACAACCAGAAGCTACATTATATCGGCATCCCTCTCCGGCTTTCCTACCGTTTCTGGCATTACAAACGTTTCTCCGGTTATGCCACGGCAGGCATACAGGTGGATATCCCCATAAAAGGAACACTCCAAAGCTTCCATGTCACGGACAGTATTCCACACAAGCTCGACAGCCAGCCGGTAAGTGCTCCCTGGCAGTGGTCGGTCAACACAAGTATAGGCATACAATATCGCCTCACACCCCAGGCAGGCATCTATCTGGAGCCGACTGTAAACTATTATATCCCCGACGGCAGCCAACTGCGCACCATCCGAAAGGAACACCCGTTCACATTCACCCTCCCGGTAGGCCTCCGCATTTCCTGGTAAAAAAACGATGCGCCACGCAGTCTTTTACCCGACTGATTATCTATTTATATGGATAATCAAACTCAAGAAGGAACAAAGAACATGCAGAAACGACATACCGACCGGGAAAGCTACTTTGATGAACAGTCACAGACCAGCAAGAACTATTATATCCCCTACATAAAGGAAGTCATCGGACACATCCCCGATAAAGTGCTGGAAGTGGGCTGTGGAGAGGGAGGCAATCTGCTTCCCTTTGCCAAAGCCGGTTGCCGGGTGATGGGCGTAGACATTGATGCCATGCGAATAGAGCAAGCCAGGACCTTCTTCACCCAAAGGCATCAGCAGGGACAGTTCATTGCCACCGACATTTTCCAGCTTGAGGACAAGGCTACGAATTTTCCCCTGATTCTTCTACACGATGTGATAGAGCATATCAGAGACAAAGAACGGTTCCTCTCCGGCCTACAAAAACATTTGTCTGCCGACGGAGCTGTATTTGTAGGATTTCCCGCCTGGCAAATGCCATTCGGAGGCCACCAGCAGATAGCACACAGCCACATTGTTTCACATTTCCCTTTTCTCCACCTCCTTCCCCGCACTTTATACAGATGGATATTAAGACTATGCGGTGAGCAGGAACGCGTAATCACGGAGCTACTGGATATAAAGAGCACCGGATGCACCATCGAACTGTTCAATCGCATCGCCCGGCAAGCCAACTATCAAATCATTGACCGGAGACTGTACCTTATAAACCCACATTATAAAATCAAATTCGGCTTGTCCCCACGAAGGCTCAACGGAGTTATTGCTGCTATCCCGTACATAAGAAACTTCTTTTGTACAAGTTGCTTTTACATATTAAAGAAAGGGACTAAAACTGTTAATCACTACTGATTTCCCAGCTTTAGAATTGATTCCGAACCATCAATTTAAGATTATATATTCAGAAGAAACCATTAAATTTCTGAATAGCCCTGATGAAAGAGGGTGTGTAGAAACCCTCATAAACTAAAAAATCACCCTCGCTGCAGATGGTTGTAGCGAAGGTGATTTCAATAAAAGGGGAACTTGCACTTCCTCCCTTTTAATGTTTTTACATCGTTACTTGGTTCATTACAGCCTCGTCAGGTGTCGTTCCTATTTCATCGGCAAATAATATGTGGGTGATAGACCCTCTCGGGGTCGGAGTTTCGATTTTAATTCTTTGACCTTGGTACATCTCCGGAATATCAACCAGCTTACATCTATGGGCTTCGTTATTGCCAAAACTGACATAATAGTCTTTCCCTATTACCAGCTTTACAGGTTTACGTTGAGAGAAATGAGTCGGACAAACAGAGCTATCCACTTTTATATCTATCACAAAACCAAGAGCGGATGTTACCTTAGATAGTATATCAATGCTCACATTATAAGCCCCTTTCTCTATCTTGGCTATATTAACACGATTAACACCACAAAGATTAGCCAATTCCTCTTGGGTCATATTTCTCTTCTTGCGAAGAATGGCTAACCGACTACCAATCCGTTCACGTTCTTTCAAAATCTTCTCTGTACATTTTCCTTCGTGAATTTTCATAAATCTGTTGCAGAATTTAAAGTGTTGCCCCCACTTCTAATAGTTATTGGTTTTTGAACAGACAAAAGTAGATATTAATTTTGAATTGTAGCACATTTACTACAACTATTTTCTAAATGAATATAAAAGGTAGGGGGAGTAGAAGAAAAGAAAAAGCCCCTGAATTACTGGAATTCAAGGACTTACAAACTTCTTTTTACTATATCCGTGGAGCTGGAGGGAGTCTCTCGAACCTTTTCATAAAATATCAAATTCTATCAAATATCAGATTATTAAATACTTATATTTATTCTCTTTTAATCTAAATATCTCTTAATATCATTGCATATATCAATTCTTGGGTGTACTTTTGGGTGCAACTTTTCAAATACACCCAGTTTATGAATATAAAGAGAAACATCATTTTCGCATTGGAAAGCCGTAAGAAAGATGGCATTCCCATTACTCAAAATGTCCCCATCCGTATGCGTGTCATTTATGCAAGCCAACGCATAGAGTTTACAACGGGCTATAGAATTGATATAGAAAAATGGGATACGAACAAGCAGCGAGTTAGGAACGGTTGCACTAATAAGTTAAAGCAAAGTGCATCTGAAATCAATGCCGAATTATTGCGGCAATACACCGAAATACAAAATGTATTCAAAGAGTTCGAGGTACATGATTTAACACCTACCCCTGCACAAATTAAAGAAGCATTCAATCTAAAGATGAAAGGGGAAAAAGAAAATCATGAAGAAAAACCAAAAGCAGAATTGGACTTCATGAAAATTTTCGATGAATTTGTAGCAGAATGTAGCAAACAAAACGACTGGTCGTCCTCCACTCTTAAAAAATTCGCTACGGTAAAAAAGCATATTGCCACTTTTGACCCAAGCACGATATTTGATAGCTGGACGGAAAAGCACTTCAATGAGTATATTGATTACTTGCGAAGCGATAAGGATATGCGCAACACTTCCATAGCCAAGCAAATCAAGTTTCTGAAATGGTTTTTGCGTTGGGCTAACCGAAAAGGGTATCATCAAAATATGGCTTATGACAAATTCATGCCCAAGATGAAAAGTGCCCCGAAAAAAGTAATATTCCTTACCCGAAGCGAAATGGATAAAATCAGAGCTTGCCAAATACCTGCCACAAAGCAGTATCTTGAAAGGGTCAGAGACGTACTATTGTTCTGTTGCTTCACTGGCTTACGCCATTCAGACGTATATAATTTGAAAAGTAGTGACGTTAAAGATGAACACATAGAAATTACTACCATAAAAACGGCAGACAGCCTTATTATTGAGCTGAACGACCACAGTAAGGCTATACTTGAAAAATACAAAGATATTCCATTTAAAAACGATAAGGCACTGCCAGTGGTAAGCAATCAAAAGATGAACGAGTATTTGAAAGAATTAGGAGAATTGGCAGAAATAGATGAACCAGTACGGGAAACCTATTATAAAGGAAATGAGCGGATAGATGAAGTAACACCCAAATATGCCCTGTTATGCACCCATACAGGCAGACGGACATTTATTTGTAATGCCTTGGCACTTGGTATTCCTGTACAGGTAGTAATGAAATGGACGGGACACAGCGACTATAAAGCCATGAAGCCCTATATTGACGTGGCGGATGAAATCAAAATTAATGCAATGAACAAATTTAATCTCTTATAACATGAACGAAATTACATCAATGATACCCCGATACGGGGAACTTAACAGAATATATACCGACATACTGTCCGGCAAAGGTTTCTCTTTTGAAAAACAGAAGTTCATTTCCGACTTCTACAGGCAGCACGATGACATACAAGCGTTTGAAACGTTCCTTATCGGCATGGTGTTTGAAACGGATGCGGAACACCGTTCCTTATTGCTGAACAGCCTGAAACGGGAAATTGAGAGCAACATAGCCATATACAACGCCAACCAGCCCCGGTTTGACAATATCGACACCCGGCTTATCAGCCGTGACCATGCAGACCGCTTCGACTGGAGCATTGACAACCAGATGAAAACCACAAGGGAGTACAACAAGGAACTGATGGAAGCGAACGGCTCACTGGAAGCAATGGTTTACAGGGTACACGACCGACAAGAAGAAGAACTGCTGAACCGAAGATACGAGCGGTGCAAACGGGAATATGAAAAGGAAAAGGCGAAACTGGACGAACTGTACGACAAAAAGAAACAAGCCGCAAAGGAAGCACTGTCATGTTCGGAAAACCGTTTCAAGAATATGTATGAACTTGGCTGCAATCTGTTGGCTATACTTGAAAAGTATATGACCGACCAAAAGAGAAAGGAAACGGATGCTCCCGATGTTTCCGCAACAGTTCATAATCCCGACACCACACCCCAAAACCAGTCCGCATATTTTTCCATGAAGATGGTGTCTGCCGTTCATGAAGTGTGCAACAGGGAACAGTTTGAGGATATTTCAGAAGCGGACTTTTACGCCAACATGAATTTGCAGCCCAACGGCAGCAAACTGAAAATAAGACCGAGGGAAAAGGCACGTGTCTGTTATCTTATTTTTCTTATGGGTGAAACATTGCCCAAACAGGAAAGGGAAAATTGGAAAAGGGCTTTTATGGAATTATTGGGAATAGAAGAAAACTACTACAAATCCAAATACAAAGAGCCTGCTTCGGATTTTCCGAGTGATGCAAACCAAGAGTTTGCCAAGAAAATGAAAACCGTGTTCAGATAATGCACGATACACTTTGACATTCCACGACACAACCACTTTTACCACTCAAAAAAATAATTAGCCACTTTTATTACCTTCTGATACACTGCAAGATAGCGTGATATTCAAATCGCGCTATCCACATCCTTACCACTCGTAACTGAAGCTAACTTTGCACTGTTCGAACAAAACAAAAAAGCCTGTGCGCAAGGCTTACAGTACAAACGTTAATTTCATGGTTATATGGAACTAAAGGAACTTTTATCGAAACCTGTATGGCAAATGACAGGCGAGGAATTTATCTTTTTGAATCGCCACGCATCTACGGATAGTGAGGCAAAAACATCGCAACCCGTAACTGATACGGACAAGAAATATGTGTACGGGATAAGTGGCATAGCCCGTTTGTTCGGATGCAGCATACCTACTGCCAACCGCATAAAAAAAAGCGGAAAGATAAACAGGGCTATCACGCAGATAGGTCGTAAAATCATTGTTGATGCAGAATTGGCTATCGAACTGGCAGGTCATAAAACCAGTGGACGTAAATAAAAGGAGGTGTTATGGAGTATAGAGAAAGAAAATCCATCACGCCCGAAGAGGCAGTCGTACTTTGGCAAGCCTCACGGCTAAACCTTTCGAATACCTACGAGAAAGCCCCTGAAATACTCAAAGTACATAATTCGGTTATCGGTACGTTAGGCAACTTCAGCGCATCAATCGGAAAAGCCAAGAGCAAGAAAACATTCAATGTTTCCGCTATTGTGGCAGCAGCACTGACAAACGGGATTGTATTGCAATACGCCGCAGCACTGCCCGAAGACAAACGCAAAATTCTTTATGTGGATACCGAGCAAAGCCCTTACCATTGTCTGAAAGTGGCAAGGCGCATACTTCGTATGGCTAGACTTCCGACTGATAAGGACTATGAAAATTTGGAGTTCCTTGCATTGCGTAAGTACACGCCCGAAGAACGCATTGCCATTGTAGAACAAGCAATCTACCATACCGACAATATCGGGCTGGTCATTATTGACGGTATTAGGGACATGGTATATGACATCAATAGCCCAAGCGAAGCAACCTGCATTATTTCAAAGTTGATGCAGTGGACGGACGAAAGGCAGATACATATCCATACCATCCTGCACCAAAACAAAGCAGACGAAAATGCAAGGGGGCATATCGGTACAGAATTGAACAATAAGGCTGAAACTGTACTGCTGGTGGAAAAGGATGAAAAGGATTCAGATATAAGTACAGTACGTGCAGCACATATCCGAGCGATGGACTTTGAGGCATTCGCTTTCCGCATCAATGGGGAAGCACTTCCCGAATTATTGGACGGGTATAATTTTCAGAAGAAAGAACCGGGCAGACCCAAGAAGGAAAAGTTTGATGCCTATCGGGACATTACTGAACAGCAGCACCGCATTGCTTTGGAAGCAGCATTCACGCTGAAAGAGGAATACGGTTATCAAGAACTTGCGGAAGCCTTGAAATGTGCCTATACTTCTGTCGGTGTACAGCTTAGTGACAACAAAGTAGTCAGCTTGATTACCACACTGAAAAACAAGCGGATGATTGTACAGGAAAATGGAAAGAAATACAGATTCATGCCAGATTTCCACTACTAAATCCTTCCAAAATCACTTTGCTTTATTCCCGGTGCCTATATATAGAGAATAAAGCGAAGTGATTGGGAACACTAACAAGGCACTTCACTTTATTACCGTACTCTATATATACGGCAGTAAAGTAAAGTGTTTACAGACCGTACTCTGTAAAGATGTACGGGCGAAAAGAAAAAATATTCATCTAAAAACAAAAAACGAATGACAATAACCGATGTAAAGCAGATACGCATTTCCGACTATCTGCACAGTTTGGGTTACAATCCCATAAAACAACAGGGTGGCAATCTTTGGTACAAATCACCTTTCAGACAGGAGAAAGAACCATCTTTCAAAGTGAACACGGAATTGAACCTTTGGTATGATTTTGGCGCAGGCAAGGGCGGCAATATCATCGCACTGGCACAGGAACTTTATGCTTCCGATGATTTGCACTATCTTTTGGAAAGAATAGTGCAACAAGCCCCCCATGTACGCCCTGTATCTTTCTCTTTTGGTCAGCAGTCCCCTTCACAGCCGAGCTTCCAACATTTGGAAATCTGTGACCTTGCCCATCCTGCATTACTCCGTTATTTACAAGGACGTAGTATCAATATCGGACTGGCGAAAAAGGAATGCAAGGAACTCCATTTCATCTACAACGGGAAGCCCTATTTCGCCATCGGTTTTCCAAATGTGTCTGGTGGTTATGAAGTACGTAACTCTTTTTTCAAAGGCTGCATCGCACCGAAAGACATCACCCACATCCGGCAACAAGGAGAAGCGAAGGATAAATGTTTGGTGTTCGAAGGCATGATGGATTATCTTTCGTTTCTCACACTTCGCATGAGGAACTGCCCGACCATACCCAATCTTGACAAGCAAGATTATGTTATACTTAACTCCACTGTAAATGTGACGAAAGCCATTGATGCACTATATCCGTATAAGCGGATTCATTGCCTGCTTGACAACGACTATACCGGGTGGAAAGCGACACGGGAAATCGAGAAAAAATACTCCTACCGTGTGCGTGATTTCTCACACAACTATCAAGGATATGCAGACTTGAATGACTACCTATGTGGCAAGAAACAGGAGCAAACTTCAAATTTATCACAACAGGAAAAACAAGTTCAGCAGTCCGAACAACAGGAACAAGAGCCGACCATAAAGAAAAGCAGGGGATTCAGAATGTAACCGCTTGCCCAAATGGCTTTTTGAAAAAAGCCATAGCTCATTAGGGCTTTTTCTTCACGCAATGCAAGCATTGCTAAAAAAGCCCCAATGAGCAAAAGGGACGCTGCCCCTTTTGAAACCCCGTAAACCATGCGGCATAAAAACAAGGTCAAAAAAATATTAACCTAAAATTATTGGAAATTATGGGATATGCAGTTTTACATTTAGAAAAAGCAAAAGGTGCAGACAGCCAAATGTCCGCACATATAGAGCGCACTATCCACCCGAAGAATGCGGATGCAACACGCACGCATTTAAACTGTGAACTGGTGCAGTTTCCCAAAGGGGTGAAAAACCGTACGCAAGCGATAGCCCATCGGATAGAAACGGCAGGCATCAAGCGTAAGATAGGTACCAACCAAGTAAGGGCAATCCGGGTACTACTCACCGGAACCAACGAAGACATGAAGCGTATGAAAATGAATGGGCTATTGGATGACTGGTGCAACGACAGTCTGCAATGGCTTCGGGAAACCTATGGGGAGCTTAATCTCGTTTCGGCAGTCCTACACATGGATGAAAAGACGCCACACATCCACGCCACTGTAATACCGATAGTGGAAGGAGAGCGTAGAAAGGCTAAAAAAGAAGAACAGAACGGCAAGAAAAAGTACAGAAAAAAGAACCCACAGAATGTACGGCTATGCGCTGATGACGTGATGGCAAGACACAAGCTGAAACACTATCAGGACACTTATGCCCAAGCCATGAACAAGTACGGCTTGCAGAGAGGCGTGGACGGCTCATTGGCAAAGCATATTTCCACCATGCAATACTACAAGCAGCTGGTGGAGCAGCAGGACAGCCTGCAAGAGAACATAGAAAACCTGCTGGGGCTGGAAGAGGAAGCAATGAAAAAACTGAAGCAGGTAAAGGGGGAAATCAACGTGCAGAAAATGAAGGGGGCGGCGGTGAACGCCACCACAGCCATAGCGGACGGGGTGAGCTCACTTTTCGGAGGCAGCAAGGTTAAGAGGCTGGAAGAGGAGAATGAAAATTTGAAACGGAACATTGTGAATCTGCAAAAACAGGTGCAAGCCGAACAAAGGGAGCAGACAAAAATGGAA
>OHHE01000281.1_pt1 | contig 12169 bp, 10 predicted proteins | sample 1567971 | NCBI WGS metagenome assembly OHHE01 (sample SAMEA3879508, study PRJEB24766) | human gut metagenome | biome: human-associated habitat; feature: feces | place: USA | collected 1985/1987 | reverse complement strand
ATTGGCAGAATGTTATCCTGCACTCCGTCATTCAGATTATACGGTCAATTATACAGTACGCGGTCTCAGTCTTGAAGAGTCTAAAGAGATAATTAATAAACGCCCGCAATTATTGAGTTTACAGGAAATCTACCGGATTGCAGAAAGTTGTGAACCGGGAAGCGAAGAATTCAACCATTCTTTCCAAGTAGCCGCTACAATGTTTCCGGATGATCCAATCGCCAACCTCAATGCCGGAGCAATGGAAATACAAAAAGGTGGTGATATGACAACCGCTAAGAGATATCTGGCTAAAGCTAATCCAAAAGCCGCAGAGACACAGAACAATCTAGGAATTATCGCTATGATAGAAGGAGACTTAGACACAGCCGAAAAATATTTCAATGCAGCTAAAGCTGCCGGTCTCATAAAGCAAGCAGACGCCAACTTGAAAGAATTAAAGAAGAAACAAAATTACCCCTTAGAATAAACAAGAACAATAACACAAACAGTATTTGTTCCCCCTATGATTTATAATTAAAATTTTAACCCCAAATCAAGAAACGCACCACCTGAGAAGGCAGTGCGTTTTTTCTTATCTATCAAGTAACGCTCACATTATTTTCCTGGGGATTTAATATATTATTTCAGTTTGCCAATTTGAGGGATTTATTTCAAAGTAGCCTTATCCGAAATATTAGTCTCCGCTACTACAGATTCGAACTTATCCAGCACGGTTACAAACTCGCTATTTAATTAATACATAGCAAAATACGCTTCATTAAATTCTCAAACAATTCTCACCGTTGTGAGAAAAAATACTCATCACTATGAGAAAATATTCTCACCTCGATAAGAATTAATTCTCACTAAGGTGAGAAAGTATTCTTGTAACGATGAGATCATCCACCTGTTCCACGTAACGCAGTCTACTATGAACACGACAACAGCAGCAATAAATCATTCAAAACAGAATGAAAAAGACACAAATCATTCCATCCCGCCTAAATAGTTGCAAAATTTATTCTATTGCGCAGAATAAGTTGAAGAAAATATATAATACAAACAGTGGAAAAAGAAAAGGAAAGGCGGTATAATATTCATCTCCTCAACAAATCATTCACAAAATGACTAATTCACCCACCCTAAAAGTGACATTTGAAAGATTGAAAAATTCACCTTGAAAATTGAAAAAAACACCAATCAATAGTTTTACATTTCTCCCATAACTTTGCAATGTCGATAAGGAACAAAAAGATTCCTTAAAACAAACAAGACAAAAATTTAGTAATAAACAAATAAAAGAAACATTGCCTATAAGAAACAAACAAAATCCCTCCAACTGGAAGTTAGTTATTTCACCTTATAATATATAAGGGCTTCCGATCAGAAAAAGAAATGATGTTTTTTATAGAACAATCGGTCCCCCATCCTTTAGATGACTCTTTTCCACTCTAAAATCAACATAACTACATATAAATGTAGTATGTACAAAAAAACAATCATAACATCACGCATTAAACTCAAAACAAAAATGAAAGTTAGAAACTTATTATTAGCAGGTTTGGCAGCAGTTGCCATGACAGCTTGTAGCAACGAAAATGATGAAACCGTAGATAACGGTCAGGTGCAAGGTACAGAAAACGCTTTAATACAATTAGGCATTTCTTATCCAGTAACAACTCGCGCAACAGAAGAAGAGGGGCTGACTTCTGAGCAAACTTTTAAAACAGCTAAAGTAATTGTCAATGGAGATATACATACTTATGAATATGAAGATTTCAGAATTGACGAAAATGATAATACATTATATTTGAAAGATGGTATTCCTGTTTCTGCCGGAGAAGCTAGCATTTACGTTATTTTAAACCTACAAGGAGAACCTACGACACCCTATGCAAGTATGACAGCAAGCGCTAATTACGTTAGCACTTTAGACGGACTTACAGGTTATGTTGCTAAACCCGGTGAATTCTTAATGAGTAATGAAAATGGCGCAGTAAAAACAGTAACTGTTGAAGCAGGAAAAGTGGCAACTGCCAGAATTAATGTTGAACGTGCAGCCGCCAAACTGGTAGAACAGTCAAAAACTACTGCATTTGAAAACATTACTCCGGGAATATATGCTGAAGCACTGAATATTACATTAAAGCAATACTCATTCGTTAATTTGCAGCAAGATACTTATGTACTGGCAAATACGACTCCAATCGAATCAAACTTCTTCCAAGCATATGACGCAGCCAAAACTACTTGGGACTACGTATCCAAAGATATTGTTGGTAATGTGCAAGAGTCAACCCCCAATGAAACTAGTAACATCACATACTGTTTGGAAAACAAAGATGCAAACAACACACGTGTTGTATACGAAGCTGTTGCAACATGGGATAAGGAAACAGAACCTGCTACTTTCTATGTAACTTCAGAAAATGAAGTATATGCAAGTTTTACATCATTAGCCGAGAAATTCGGAAATATGCTTACTGCAAACGGCTTAACAGCTGAAAGCAAAGCTGCTGATTTCAGAGCAGCAGGAGTTCCTATCAAGATGTACGAAGATGGTAAATGCTACTACACTGCAGATATTTACACAAATACTGCAAGCAATAAAACAATCGTTAGAAACAACGTATATAAGCTGAATGTATCAAGCATTACAAAATTAGGCGAACCGACTCCGACTCCCACTCCGGACCCAGCAAGTCTGAATATAGAAGTCAAGGTTCTTCCTTGGACAATAAACTTGATAGACATCATTTTATAATTGCATCACACAACAATAAACTGGTTTGGGAAGGGGTAACTTCCCTTTCCAAACCAGTTCTCTTTATTGATATAATAAGGTAAACAAAACAGACTCCCCCAAAAGCATAAAACAAAGAAAATGAAACGAATACTGACCACCATACAAAAAAGAGTAAACAAGATACTGTTACTTGCAGTATTGGCTGGTGCAATGGCATCCTGCGACTCTGTCCTGGATTACAATGAAGGCGATTGCAGCATCAAATATTTGGTAAAGTTCAAGTATGACTATAATATGGAGAAAGTAGACGCTTTCGCTCAAGAAGTAAGAACCGTCACACTTTATGCTTTTGACGACAATGGAAATATGGTATATTACAAAACAGACCAAGGAGAAATGCTGGCAGATGGTAATTATTCCATGAGCCTGGATTTTGATCCGGGAGAATACCATTTAATTGCATGGGCAGGATTAGACGACCAGTCGTTCGCAGTGCCTGTGTTATATCCACAAACATCTCAAATCACAGAATTAAAGGTAAAAACTCTGCGAGAAGAAGCCGTTCCTACACGTTCGGAAGATGAAAAAGACAAATATATTGTTGAAAAGGAACTTTCTTCACTGTGGCACGGAGAAGTTAAAAAAGGTGCTTTCACCCGAAACAGCAGAGAACGTATTACTGAAGTTTCTTTAGTGAAGAACACAAACAATATCCGCATTGTTGTAGCACAGGTAAATCAACACCCTGACCAGCCTGTCACCAGAGCATTAAAAAAAGAAAATCTTAAGTATACAATATATGATGAAAACGGATACATGAACTATGACAACTCTTTGTTGCCGGACAACATGTTGACGTATAAACCATTTGCCACTGAACAAGAGTACATAACATCACGCGCTTTCACACAAGATACAGACAGCGAATATCCGGCAGCTATTGCAGAACTGAGTGTAGGACGACTCATGAAAGATAAAAAACCGGAGCTGAATATCACCAATACAGAAACGGGAGAACAACTTATTAAAAATCTGGATATGATTAAATATCTGAATATGCTAAAACAAGAGCATTATAAAGATATGGAATTACAGGAATATCTGGATCGCGAAGACCGTTACAGTATGATATTCTTCGTTGACGAGAATATGGCGCTAATCAAATCCGTCATACAAATAAACGGTTGGGTCATTCAGCTTAACGATTTCGAACTCTAAATAAACGAGATAATGAGACACCTCAAATTAACATATAATCTTCTAGTTGCTCTGATAGCTATTGCCGGTTTTTCAGGATGCTCACAAGATGAGTTCGTTGAAAGACAGGAGATGCAACCGCAAATTGAAGCTCAATTAATGCTATCTATCAGCATGCCACAAATAGGCACACGGGCAGTTGACGGAGAAAAAACATTATCCGGTACGACAGAAGAAAGCAAGTGCCGTAAGCTCACATTGTTTATTATGGATACGAATGGTACCAACATTCAAGATAAAACAATCACCGGAGAAGATTTGGAAAATGAATTCCTATACTTTGTCGTAAATACATCTATTGGCAACAAAAAAATATTCGTTGCAGCCAATATGACAGATACACAAATAGAATCGATCAAGGCAGCTCCTGATCATAATCCGGAACAACTGATAAACAATATAGGAGACATCACTGAAGATAACAGTTTTTTAATGACCGGTCAGGCTGTTACTGAAGGCAGTAACAGTGAAATCATTAATATTGAAGAGCATAAAATGACACGAATCAAAGCAACTTTGACTCGTGTCATGTCCAAAGTATTGTTGACTTGCACTACAAAAAGCGATACAGAATATGTAAACTTGACCAAAGATAACGGTTATATCAGATTGAGTGACGTACATTATATTTTAGAAACAACCAATAAGAAGTTTTTCCCGTTCAAAAAAGCGAACAATGAAGACCCGAACTTCCCGATGAGTACGACACTGGCAGCAAATTATGACGCTAACTTTTTTACAGCCACCAACGTGACTGCTGGAGAAAATGCTGTAAAATATGATATTCAGCGAATAGAAGAAGATGACAAGCGATATACAGAAGGGATTTATTGTCTGGAAAATACAATAAACATAGATACTGAGAGTTCAAATGATTTCAGCGATGCTCAAAAAGTGGCAACCTACTTGAAAGTCGCCGCCAAGTTTACCCCCAAAAACATAGACGGAGAGACCAACTTGACCGAACAGGAAGCCAAAAACAGATTATCCGGTAACGGCACTTTCTATACCTGCAAAAAGGTCCCGACAAGTATGAAAGATATGTGTTACAGCAATATAAGTACCGGAATTGATTACTTGAGAGAGTCTGGGCTGACTGTTACCGTCAATGACTTTATCACTTACGAAGGTGGTTGGCAGTACTATGAAACATTTGTGAACTCACCGACAGATTTTAGCGTAGCGTCCGGAATTATACGTAACAATTATTACATAATCAATGTTACTGCATTCAATACTCTGCAATCTGATAAAACAATCGAAGTAAATACAACCATGATACCATGGGTTCTTAAAGGACGGACTACAATTGATGTTGAAACCGGAAATAATTAATAAAAGGAGTATAACTATGAGACTAATAAGACAACATAACATCATCAATGGATTACTCCTGATAGCAGCAGTTAGCGTCAGCAGTTGCAATAGTATACTAGAAGACGACTCCTTGCCCGTTAGCAACAAAAACATAGAAATAAGTTTCACCCGTTCCAGTGAAAGCATGATCGGGCTCGATGATAATGGGACATTCAAGGTTGCATTTTTCACAGGAGCAGACTATAATTATTATAACTCAACAGATAACTTGTCAGGAATTGATAACTACAAAGAAGATGCATATGACACAGCAATACCTTATCCAAACGGTACTACGGTATATGCAATAGGTTACGCTCCAAGTGATCGTTTGACGGTATCCGATGATTATAAACAACTGGCTTTGAGTTCAACCATTTCGGCAGGAACCGTTGATGTGCTCGCCTCACAAACGGAAGAAGGAAATAAAAATAGTCCTTTTTCAAATAAATCACCATTAGAGTTCAAGCATCTGTTAACTAAAGTCACTTTCTACGCCAAACGTGACAAAAAGATGCAGAGCAGTAAACTTGTACACGATGTAAAAGTAACACTCGGCAAATCATATCTCATTAACAAATGGGAATATAATAAAGAGACCTATGTAGCTGCCGGAGCACAAGAAACTATTGAGAATGATTTAACATTACACGTTCCCGATCAATATTTGACTGACATCGATCAAGAATATACCATAGGCACTTGTTATCTAAATATGCCAGCCAACAATAACGGGCAACTCTCTTTCAATCTGGAAGCAACAATGACCCCCGTAGGTTCAACAGATAACATTAAAACCAACTATGGAGAGATGAATGTACAACTACTGGAAGCTAATAATCAGACTCCAGTATCTATAGCACAGGCGGGAGAAGCTTATGAAGTGGTTATCAACTTCACCCAAGATTCATTTACGCTTACAGGCGTAAAAGCACCCTGGAAAGCAGGAGGATTAATCACAGTCCCCATTAACCCGACTAAACAATAAAAACATCCAAAACAACAATTAAGCCATGATGAGATATAATAACATAATCAACGGTTTGTTTGTGATTGCATCCATAACAGCATTCGCAGCATGTACAGAAGACACTTATGATAATAGTGCTGCAGAAGGGAATGGAGTTTTTCAATTCTCGGGCCTTCCAAGTATCTATACGAGAGCAGACGTATCCGCCGACGACGATCAGAAAGCATTTGAGGCAGGTACAAAATACCAGTTATTCGCGAAAATGACAACTGGAATACTAATTATCTGCAGAAAACCCCAAGCAAGAACGCAATAGAAGGTACTGAAACAAATGAACACACTACATCATTCGACGGAAACAATAAATTCAATAATCATAGTTTAAACTTTTATGCAGTAACTCTGAGTGATAAAGAGTATGTACCGGAAATAAAATATAATGCTGACAACAGCGCTCCCACTTGTTATGTCTCTTATGAAAACGGGGCATTAACCGATGTGATGTGGGCGGGTAATCTTAAAAATCAAACCTACAAAAACTCAGGAAAATTACAATTGAACTTTGAGCATACTTTATCCAAACTTCATATCTACGCACAAAAAAATGAAGAATTAGTCAATTCCACCGTTGTTCTAAAAGAAGTAAAACTAATAGACTATTTATCCGGCGACTTAAGTCTTGCAACCGGAGAGTTCAGTAGCGCAACAGATACAAGAATGATAATACAGACCACACACATTCTGTATACAAGAAAGAGATTGAAATTAATGAAGAAACAGCTAAAAATGAAATTTTTTCAGCAATGACATTCCCTACCAGAGGAACAGACACTGACTCTCATGCTTTAGGACTGAAAGTAACAACGAAAGTGGATGACTACGAAAAGACAACTACATATCGTATTAAAGAAGTAGACGTAGAAAATACAACTGATAATAAAAACCCAAAATACAAAGCATTCAAGTTTAAACCAAACTATGAATATGATATCGTACTGACCATGACTCAGACAACCATGGTAGTAACCGTAATTCCTCGTGTATACGACTGGATAGACGACAACTCGGATTACGAGGATACACAAATAGGTAGCTCGGTTACCTTCGGCAGTGTGACATGGATGGATAGAAACTTAGGAGCTACAAATGCCGATGCAACAAAAAGTATTCAAAGCTGGGAAGCTTCGCGGGGATTCTACTACCAATTCGGGCGTAGTATTCCTTATTACTTGAATGGCAGCTGCTTAGATCCTAAAGAGGAGGATCCGACCAACGCTGTTCCTAATTGTAATGGTGCAAATAAAACTAGTTATAATAAACCTAGTGCTAAACCTTTTCCATACGTTCCCGGGTATTATTACGATGCACAACGTACTAATCAAAGCTACGGCTATAGTGATTGCGCGCAGGATCCGGGAGAAACAAAGGTATTTAAATTCAGTTCTTCAGCAAATGAATACTATAGTAGAGATTGGGCTTCTGATCATAATGTAAGTGCCACATATTGGGATAACCCAGTAAATCAGCCTTGTCCGAAAGGTTGGAGACTACCTACTAAAGATGAATTTTTATCAATTGTTCCAAGCAGCCAAGATGCAGGAGATATAACTTTTTTAAATCATAGTGGAACTTACAGTACAACCGTAAATTATGATGTTCATAATGAGAAAGCAGTATATGTAGGAGTTCCTTCCTCCACAGAAAGGTGGGGTACCATCTACGCAATCAAACGCCAAGGAACACCCAATGCTTACCGAGTACGTTGGCAAATTAAACGTGTAGGAAATACATCAATTGATAAAGATAAATGTGACACGGGAGGCGATGCACAAGGATATCGTTCAGTACTTGTTATTTCGCGTTATCCTGCGGACAAAAATAGTACACTGACAAAAGAGAATTACAACAAGGATTATACAGATTGGGATAATCCGGTAGAAACACTCATGCTACCAATTAGCGGATATATACATGTAGACGGAAACGGAGCAGCTCTGATATATGCCGGAAGTGAAGCGATTTATCATACATCTACAGCAAATACAAGAGATAATAAATCATGGAGTTTCCGCATAAAGTTTAGTGGTGATGAATCCCATAGATATCTATATACGTGGGATCAAGAACGGCGTGGTTATGGTTGTTCCGTACGTTGTGTACGTGATAAAAATGTGAATTAAGAACAAAACAAATAAAAGAGATATGAAAGCAAGGAATTATATACAACAGCTAATGCTTCTTCTCATACCGGTTGGGTTACTAACAGCCTGTACGTCCGATGAAGAGGGAGGATCCCTGCCGAATGAAGGCAAAGTACCGGTAACAGTACAATTAGGAGGTCAGTATGCCATTATGTCCGGAAAAGATGCACCCGAAAGCAACACCCGTGCTACCAATAACTCAGCATTAAACGGAGTTAAGATTCTGAACCTTTCAGAAGGTAGTACATTATGGCTTTTCGCAAAAGGCGCTACAACTACGCAAACACAAGGCTATGTTGTAAAGACCGGAGATGGTGGTGTCCAATCACTTTATCCTTGTTCTCAATTTGATGAAAATGGGAATTATAAGGAAGAGGATGTAAGCAAGACTCCATTATTCTTAAATCCGGGTACATATACATTTAGTGCTATTTCACCAGCGAAGGCATCCTATAAAGATGGCACATGCATGATTAAAAACGGAGAATATGTGATAGCGACCAATAATGCTTGGACACAAACTGAATCTACTACTTGTCAGGTTTCTGGTAATGAAGGAGTTATTCTTCTAAATCCACTGATGCAAGTAACTTCCCGCATGAAGTTCTTAATTAAGGGGACTGATAAAATAGCTCATTTATCTATCATGCAGGCGGGTGTTGAAATAGACGGTATACAAATAGATCCTACCACGGGAAATAACTATACCGTAGGAGACAATATGCTGTCTAAATTAGGAGATAAATACAATCGAATTTATGTTCCGGCCAAAAGTTTTATCACTACATCTGAAGGAATCCTGCAAGGAGAAACGGGTATCTTGCCTACAGATTGCCGTTCTACCCCGGTAATAGTTATTATGAATGTATTGGTAAATGACGTCCCCACACAATTTACCTATTCTATTGTAGGCAAACAGTTCCTACCGGGATATTCATACAATTACACCGTAACACTTGATATAAAAGACGGCATTACAGTGGCCAACTGGCAGGAGTCTTCCTGGACAGCTGACATAGATCCCGATAAATAAACATAGGAGAAGAAAATCATGAAACGAAACGCAATATATACTTTAATAGCTTGTCTGTTTTTAGCAGCCTGCTCATCCGAAGAGGAATGGATGATATCCGATGATCAAACTCCGGCGATTGAACTTGGAGAAGACCAGATCGCCGTACTACTCAATTTACAGACTACGGATTTCACAGTAGAAGAAACACGTTCTGCCAACCCGATAGATTTACAAATCGAAAATCCGATGTACAATCTATGGTTATTGCACTATAATGAAGAAGGGGGATTAGTAGAAAGCGATACAGAATATATTCATTTGAATGATAAAGGAGAATTAGCAACTGATTATACTGCAAGATTAACGCTTACTGATAGTAACAAAGGAACACTTTGTTTAATAGCCAATCTTGAAGGAACAGTTGGTGGTAACAATCCTTCAACTGCCTCTGTCCCAAATAATGACAACAGAGCATGGCCAAAGACACTGCAACTATTACAGAAAGAACTTTTAACGTTGCCTATCAACCGAAATGCAACAGATGCCAAATTGGGTTTACCGTCCAAGATGTTTATGTATGGTTTCTATCAAGGTACATTAAGTACTTCACATCCGGTTAATATCACATTGGGACGTATGGCGGCTCGTTTGGATATTGTAATTAAAGCAGCAGATAGTGAAAGTACATTAAGCAATCTTCGATTACAACTAAAGAATGCAGTCATTAAAAGTCATTATTCACCCATGAAGGTAGGTAGTGAGGAAAATATTTATGTAGATTTTCCCGAAGATAATACTTTTAAAGATAAAGAAGTGACTAGCTCATCCCCAATCACTTGTTACTATTTTACAGGAGAAAATATCACACCGGAAAGCGGAAAAGAGACAGTACTTATTGTAAAAGCTGATAAGGTTACTACTGTAACAGAAGAAATAGAAAAAACAATTCAAGTTACTGTGAAATGTGATGAGAGCGATAGAGGCGCTATAAAATGCACAGTTAAGTCTAATCCAGACCCTAGCAGACAATATGGTGGTTTCATTGATTATGATTCAGGAAAGGAATACATAGCTCGTAGAGGGATCCCCGTCTACTACAAGTGGGTAGATCGCACAATCACAGAAAAAGTAGAAGTAGAAAAGACTATCCCATACACCTATACCATCAAACTAGGCGCTAACGCTCCGGGTACAAGTGATGATTATTCTCTTTACCGCAACAACAACTATACCTTTAATATCAACTTAAAATAATACTTAATACGCCACATTATGACACCGAAAGACATCCTACAACTAGAATCAACAGATATACGCCAAGCGTATCTGTTTGAAGAAAACGGGCACTGGTATGCATACGAACATTCAGCCAACCGGATAGAGAAATTCGTGAAGGGTTTTGTAGACTTTAAACACAAAGTGCAAGATGTCTGCGGTAGAATAAAAATAGAGATCGATCTCAACGTCCTGGAAAAATGCTCCGTTACGCTGTGTGAAGACTCACTGCTTATACTCGACTGTCCTACGGCATAGAAGCCGTCAAAGAGTATAAGCTTCATAACTAGATATAAAAGAATTACACAGAAATTGTTTGTTTTGTTTGTGTTAAAAAAGTTCTTTCTCGTGAGAAAAGGGGCTTTGATAAAAAGAGGATTACTCATAATCCTCTTTTTTTATGAATGACATCAATCTCTTATAAAAAGGATGCTTGGTAAGTGTGACAGCATCTCCGAGAATGACCAGTTTCATACGGGCACGGGTGATAGCCACGTTCATCCTCCTCAGGTCGTTCAGAAATCCTATTTGTCCGTCCTCGTTTGCACGAACAAGGCTGATAAAGATAACATCCCGTTCTTGTCCTTGAAAGCCGTCTACTGTGTTGACCGTGATAAGGCTACGGAAAGGACGTAGAAAGCTGCTTACTTTAATTTTACTCCTTAGATATTGTACTTGTGCTTTATAAGGCGAAATCAATCCGAAATCAATCTTTTCGTCCAATATTCTTGCTTTTCCGATCCGGTTGATGTATGCCTCCAATTCCTGGAGAAGCAGGTTGGCTTCCTGTTTATTGATGCGTCCGAAACTCTCACCTACAAATTCCTCGTGAAAATCCATTTCAGAGGTATCTATCCAGTTCATAGGCGTGTCGAAATCGAGAATGCTCCGGTAACGCACTTCCGGTGCAGCTTCCAATTCTCCGTGGTAAAACCATTCGGAAGGAAAACGCATGATTGATTCGTGCATTCGGTATTGCATTTTGAGCAGTGAGACAGCAGAAGGTTTCTTATGTACCACTTTCTCCATTAGTGTGTGATCCAGTCCCCTACGGGCGGCTTCGATACATTTGATAGTAGGAGGGAGTTGACAGTGGTCTCCGGCAAGAATCACTCGGTCAGCTTTGCGAATGGCAATCCAGCAGGCTGCTTCGAGTGCTTGGGCAGCTTCATCTATAAACAGGGTAGGGAAACGTCGGCCGTTGAGTAGGCGGTGGTTACTACTGACCAATGTTGAAGCAATTACACGGGCACTGTCGAAAAGGTCGGTGTTAATTTGTATTTCCAGTTCAGTAGCACGGTCACGGAGGCGGCTCATGCGGCTGCGCATACCCTCCCGTTCGGAATAACTACCTTTGCGCATCCGGC
>OHHE01000278.1_pt1 | contig 12213 bp, 8 predicted proteins | sample 1567971 | NCBI WGS metagenome assembly OHHE01 (sample SAMEA3879508, study PRJEB24766) | human gut metagenome | biome: human-associated habitat; feature: feces | place: USA | collected 1985/1987 | reverse complement strand
CAGACAAATCATTAATATTATTTGGATTATTTCTTCATCCTTATAATAATCAAATGACAGATTTTACCGAGTCCTAACATTTTATAGGTTATTCTTGTAAATATTCGCCATCACCTTCTGGTATTGATTCTCAATCTGCATATACGCCTGAAGATTCTTATAAATACTTTCCGTTTCCACAAAATATTCAATCAATGAAATTTGTCCTTCGGTCAATGCCTGCTTCAATAAATCCAGCGAACGGTACATCAAAGGGACATCATACGCATTCATGGCATCCTTCAACTGCTGCATCTCATTGAAAAGAGACATCAGGGAAGCCTCGACCCGGTCTTTAGCACTTTCTTGCATAAGCTGAGCGCTGATAGCCTGTGCCTTGGCTATCTTTACCTTTTTACGATTCTGAAACAAAGGCAAGGAGCCCCCTACCACAAAACCATTCATCGAAACCGCATCATCCGTGTTACGGCGAAAACCGGCTTCCAGTTTCGGCAACCATCCTTGACGGTCTACCGAAACCTGCTTCTCGGCGGCACGGGCAGTGGCGACGGCGGCCTGCAAGTCAAGGTCTGATGCCATCACTTCATCCCGCATGACATTGTAATCATTGATTTCCTGTATGGCAGGGTATGTGGTTTCAGCAAATTCTAAAGGCATGTTGCCGTTCATGGCAAGCAGAGATTGCAAGGCAGTGCGGTGGGCTGCGCTGTTTTGGGCAACTTCCGTCTGCACGTTCATACGCTCCATCTTGATTTTGTTGACTTCCAGTATATTCGCATCACCGGCAGTCAGACGTTTCTCGTAAAGTGCCTGTAATTCATCCGCATTTTTCATACGGATATCCATCAATGTCTTTTCCTGATTCAACAGAATAAGGTCCAGACAGAGATTCTTCGCATTCAGCAGAATATCCCGGCGGGCAGCCTGTTGTTGCTTGTCCACCGCTTCGTTCTGCAAAGTAGCCTGCCGGTTGCGGGCAATATACTGAGTAGGAAAATCAAAACCTTGCGAAGCAACGAATTCCGTACCGTGACCACCTTCGGCACCATTACTGTAAAAAGAGCTGTAGCTCACCGTAGGATCAGGCAAGTTGTTGTTTGTCCGGTTTTCCATCTTGGTCGCATCGGCGGCATGTTTCTGTGCCTTGAGCTCTTTATTGTTCTGCTCGATGCTTTTCAAAATGTGCTCAATACTCTGGGCCTGCATCAGCAAGGGAGAGCAGAGGGCTATTATAACTAAGATTCGTTTCATATTATTTCTATTATTTCTTCTTTCGGTTCATCAGTTCATAAACAATCGGAATAATGAAAGCGTTCAGGAAAGTCGATGTCAAAAGACCTCCAAGAATAACTTTCGCCATCGGGCTTTGTATTTCATTACCCGGCAAATCGCCACGGAATGCCAAAGGTATCAAAGCCAGCGCGGAAGACAACGCAGTCATCAGGATAGGGTTCAAACGGTCTAACGAACCGTGAAGAATGCTTTCTTTCAAATCCATACCTTCTTCGCGCAACATATTGTAATGACTTATCAACAACATACCATTACGGGTAGCAATGCCAAACAACGAGATAAAGCCGATAATAGCCGGAATGCTTATCTCACCCGTTGTTATCATCAATGCAAATACCCCACCAATCAACGCCAAAGGCAAATTCAACAAAATGACTCCACTTTGGGCTGCATTCTTAAACTGGGTATAAAGCAACAGGAAGATAACCACGATACTCATAAACGAAGTGAGCATCAGCGTACGGCTGGCCGCCTGCTCGCTTTCAAACTGACCGCCATATTCCACATGATATCCTTCGGGAAGCTTGATTTGCGCATCAATCCGTTCCTGTATATCATTCACCACGCTGCGCAAATCACGACCGCTGGTATTGGCCGAAATCACAATCTTACGCTTCACGTTCTCACGGCTGATGGTATTCGGTCCCATGGCAGAAACCACATCGGCTACATAGTTGACAGGGATTTTCTGACCGTCACCGGTATCAATCATCAGGTTGCGCACCTTCTCCATCTCATCACGCACCTCATCCTTGGTACGGACAATAAGATTAAACGCTTTGCCTTCTTCATATACCTGTGAAACGACTTCACCCGCCATGTTCACTGATACAAACTCGGCAAACTCCGGTAAAGAAATACCGAATTTGGCAAGCATCTCGCGTTTGGGAACAATCTTGAGCTGCGGACGTTCGATTTGTTGTTCCACATTCAAGTCGGCAATACCCTCCACACTGCTGATGGCATCCTTTATCTGATTACCGATGGCAAACATCTTGTTCAAATCATTACCAAACAGTTTGATGGCAATGTTGGCCTTGGTACCCGAAAGCATGGCATCGATACGGTGGCTGATAGGTTGGCCTATTTCGATATTCGCACCGGTAATGGTAGATAACTTGGCACGCACATCGGCTACCAGTTCCTGGCGGGAACGGTCTTTCAATTCAAACGGGGCCTCAATTTCACTCACGTTAACCCCTAATGCATGCTCATCCAGTTCGGCACGTCCCGTTTTACGGGCTACAGTCTGTATTTCGGGAATAGACATCAGCAACTCTTCTGCACGGTGTCCCATTTTATCCGATTCTGCCAAAGAAATTCCCGGCAATGAACTGATATTAATGGTGAACGAACCTTCATTGAAAGATGGCAGGAAACTGCGTCCTAATGTAAAAAACATAACCAATGCCACCACAAACAGTCCACCCGTAAAACCCAATACTGCGGATTTATGATTCAAGGACCATAACAAGGCATTGCGGTAATGCTTTTTCATCCATACGGCCACAAATGCCTCTTTGGGCAATCCTTTGCTTTTATTATTACCTAACAGATAGCTGCACAGTACCGGAGTCAGTGTCAAAGCCACTACCGTAGAAGCAAACAACGCCACAATAAAGGCAATGCCCAACGGAACCAGCATACGCCCTTCCATTCCTGTCAGGAAAAACAAAGGAACAAAGCTGACTACAATAATCAAGGTAGAGTTCAAGATAGGCATACGCACTTCCTTCGAAGCATTGAACACGACTTCAATCACGCTCTTACGTTCCCCTTCGGGCAACAAGCGATTCTCACGCAAGTGCTTCCATACATTTTCCACATCCACAATGGCATCATCCACCAACGAACCAATGGCAATGGCCATACCACCCAAACTCATGGTATTGATGGTGAGTCCCATATAGTGAAGAGTCAATATAGAAACAATCAATGACAACGGAAGGGTTACCAATGAAATAACCGTGGTACGTACATTGGCAAGGAACAGGAAGAGAACAATCACCACAAAAACAGCACCTTCATACAACGAATCCTTCACATTACCGATAGAGCTTTCAATAAAACGGCTCTGACGGAAAATATCTGTAGAAACGTGTACATCAGCCGGAAGATTCTTCTGCAAATCCTTCAATGCGGCTTCCAACTGCTCTGTCAGTTCAATAGTCCCGGTCTTGGGTTGTTTGGTAACGGTCAGCAGTACGGCAGGTTTTCCTCTCTCCGAAGCAGTACCCAGTTTGGGTTCCTGCGAACCAATCTTCACATCGGCAATATCCTCCAATGTAACGGGCACCCCTTCCACCGTCTTGATGACGGAACGTGACAACTGATCCACATCATGACTGGAAAGCACCCCGCGAACAATATATTCGTTTCCATATTCATAAATCACTCCGCCATTGGCATTCTGATTCATGTTACGGGTAACGTTCATCACCTCTGCCAACGTAACATTGTAATGTTTCATGCGGGCAGGGTCAAGCAACACCTGATATTCCTTGATATCACCTCCCAGCACGGCAACCTGTGCCACACCTCCCGTAGAGAGCAGGCGCGGACGGATAGTCCAGTCTGCCAGTGTACGGAGATCGAGCATGGAAGTAGTATCCGAAGTCAGACCGATAATCAGCAACTCACCTAAAATAGAAGACTGAGGTCCCATGGTAGGTTTACCTACATTCTCGGGCAGCTCCTCGCTGACCAAGGACAATTTCTCACTGACAATCTGACGGGCCAGATAGATATCGGTATCCCATTCAAATTCCACCCACACAACGGAAAAGCCATTGGTGGAAGATGAACGCACCCGGCGCACATGGGTCGCACCGTTCACGGCAGTTTCTACAGGAAAGGTTACCAATTGTTCCACCTCTTCGGCGGCCATACCATTCGCTTCGGTCATAATCACTACAGTCGGCGCATTCAAATCGGGGAACACATCGACTTCCGTATGAAAAGCCGTGTAAGTACCGCCGATAAGCAGCAAAACCGACGCCACCAGAACCAATATACGGTTCTGAAGGGAAAAATGTATAATCTTATTTAGCATAGGACGGCTGATTAATGTTCATGACTATGAGCCGGAATCGCATTGCTAGCCGACGCTAATTTCACCTGATAAGCTCCCTTTGTTACCACACGGTCACCGGCTTTCAAACCGGTCAGAATCTGCACTTTCTTTCCGTTGCTCGCTCCCAAAGTTACCTCCTGTTTCTTATATCCTTCCTCATCCAGTTGCAGATAAACAAAGTACAAACCTTGTTCTTCGGTCAGTGCCGTAACAGGCAAGGCCAGCACATCGGGCATTTCCGACGAGAGCAGATACACCTCCACATACGAACCGGGAATCACATCTCCCCGATTATCAAATTCGAAAGTTACAGGCACATAAAAAGAAGTACCACCGGATGCTTTACCATAAGAAAGCAGACGCCCTTTCAACTCACCCAGCTCATATACCTTATTATCGTATGGAGTCTTGAAGTTTGCCGACTGAATGCTATGCAGATAACCATAATATTTCTCGGAAACATCTGCACGAAGGAACAGACGACGGTTCTGAGTGATACTCACCAAAGGCTGGCCTACCGACACATAGTCACCTTCCTGCACCAGACAATTCTTGATATAACCACCTAAAGGAGCTGTGACGGACACACCTGTCTTGGTCTGGTTCTTTGAAATAGCCTCGTATGCCAATAATGCATTTTCATAACTCTCCTTAATGGCATTGAAATCTTTCTGCGATATTATCTGACTTTTTACCAACTTGGCGGCACGTTCATATTCTTTTTTGGCGGTTTCATATGCGATACGGGTACGTTTTACAGGGTCTCCGTCCGGCATATTCTCAGCAGAGATATTCAGAATGGGAGCCCCCTTGCTCACACTCATACCGTCCGTTACCGGATGGCGGAAAGAAACCACACCGGCTACATTGGCGACTACTACGCTTTCATCGCCTTGTGCTGCCTGCACCTGACCGCTGGTCGTTATCACCTGACGGAATGATTCAGGCCGGATTATTTCCGATTCTACCCCGGCTGCTTTTGCTTTTTCTGGAGCCAGAATTATCTCATCGGAATGTCCGGCTGCAGAAGCTTCCGCTTCATGATTATGCCCTTCGTGACCTTCATTCTCATGGTCGTGGTTTTCTTTTTCATGGTCATGCCCTTCGTGATTATGGTCATGCCCTTCGTGGTCGTGATTATGTGCTTCCTCCGTTCCATGATCGTGTCCTTCGTGATCATGACCCGATTTACTGTTGCAAGAGCCTAAGAGGAACAAGCCTAAGACTCCCATAAAGATAAGTTTCTTCATGATGATATTATTTGTTCTTACTTTTTACTAAATGCAAAATTAGTGTAAAGAAAATGCAACAAAGTTGCGGATAAAAAGATAAACTTTCTATCTGTTAAGCAAGAACATCGCAAGGAGGAGCACGCAACCCCTTTACGTGGGGAAGACACGTAGAATGCAGTTTTTCTAAATAGTAATTATAAGGTAATGTGTTGTGTTCTGTCAACCGCAATGAAAGCGCCAATACATCCGTCACCTTATATAACAGCAAACAAAACGAATAATCAGGAGAAACACTGTCTTGGGCCCGATCCGGAGTTACACTTTTAAACTTGGTCACACATCCGGCATTACATGTATGATTCTCATCAGAACTATTATTATGCTGCTGATGCTGCACGGAACATTGACAGCCGCACAAAGTCATATCATGCTGCAAACAAAGAATTTCCCGGTGATGATGATGAGGCAGAACAGATGCTGTCAACATGATAATGCTGACCAACATCAATACCCATGCTATGTATCGTCTCCGTTTCATCGGGCACAAAAATAGGTGTTTATCATGTAAATTCCAAAAAGAAAGCATGGTAAATGCCGAATTCTCAGCAATTACCATGCTTTCTTATTATCTTTTACATACAAAGCTTACCAAATAGAAACACGTTTTTCAGGAGCCAAATACATAGGATCCCCCTCTTTAATGCCAAAAGCATCATACCATGCACCTATTTGAGGGAGTGCTCCGTTCACACGCCATCTGCCCAATGAATGTGGATCAGACTTGGTTTGCAAACGAATCTGCTCGTCGCGGATATTGCCAGCCCACACTCCGGCGTATGACAAGAAGAAGCGCTGTTCCGGAGTAAATCCGTCTTTTACCAGCAGGGGAGCATCTTTTGTCGCATTCTTGAACGCCTGGAAAGAAACCTGCAAACCACCATGATCGGCTATATTCTCACCTAAAGTCAAAGAACCGTTGGCATTGAGTCCCGGCAAAACCTGGATGCTATCAAAGAAATTCACCATTACCTGAGCACGTTCTTCAAAACGTTTGGCATCTTCGGCTGTCCACCAATCTTTCAAATTACCATCCTTATCAAACTGACGTCCCTGATCATCGAATCCATGAGTCATTTCATGACCGATAACTACGCCGATAGCACCATAGTTGAAAGCGTCGTCAGCGTTCATATCAAAGAACGGATACTGAAGGATACCTGCAGGGAAGCAGATTTCGTTAGTAGACGGATTATAATAAGCGTTCACTGTTTGAGGAGTCATCAACCATTCTTCCTTATCTACTGGTTTGCCAAGACGGCTGTAGTTGTCGTCCAACGCCCATTTGCTGGCACGACAATTGTTTGCCCAATAAGAATCTTTGGCAATGTCCAAAGAAGAATAATCCTTCCATTTGTCCGGATAACCAATCTTTACACGGAATGTGCTCAATTTATCCAATGCTTTCATCTTGGTGGTGTCGCTCATCCACTCCTGGGCTTGAATCCGTTCACCCAAAGCGACCTGCAAATTCTTCACCAAGTCCATCATGCGCTCCTTGGCAGCAGCCGGGAAATATTTCTCCACATACATTTGTCCGACAGCTTCGCCCAAAGAGCCGTTGACAGTGCTGATAGCACGCTTCCAACGTGGCTGGTTCTCTTGGCGGCCAGACAATGTCTTGCCATAGAAATCGAATTTCTCATTCACGAAATCATCGCTCAAGAAACTTGCGGCAGCATCTATCAAATTCCACTGCATATAAGCGATATGCTTTTCAACCGGCAATTTATTTATCAACTCTGCCACTTTTTTAATCGGCTCGATTTGGCCCACGCTCACTTCAGTCACTCCTTCCGCACCTAAGCCAGCCACATAAGCATCCCAATCGATGCCCGCAAAATCCTTCTTCAGTTCTTCGAAAGACATCTTATGATAATTGGCAGCCGGGTTTCTCAATTCAACCACGCTCAAGGATGCTTTGGCAATAGCCGTCTCTATTTCCATCACAGCTTCCATGTCCTTCTGCGCCTCTTCCTCGCTGAATCCAGCCAACTTGAAAGAGTTAACGATATGCTGTTTGTATTTGTCACGGATATCCAAAGTCAAAGAATCGGAATCCAAATAGTAATCCTTCTGGCCCAAATTGATTCCACCTTGATAAATCTGGAAAAGATTCATTTTGCTATTCATGACATCTGCTTCAACCGCAGAAACGAAGTAGCAACCAATTCCTTGGCGATATAAATCTGCCACCAACGGGATGATTTCCTGCTTCTCTTTAACAGACGCAATCATAGCCAATTGCTCACGGATAGGTTCGCAACCGTCGCCATTAAGCTTCACGCTGTCCAAAGCCAAGTTATACAAATCTCCAATCTTTTGAGCCACAGAACCCGGTGCTTGCTCTTTCGCAGCGATGTCGCCGATAAGCTCATTCAAACGGGTTTTGTTTTGTTCATCCAAAACGTTGAACACGCCAAAAGTGGAATATTGCGCAGTCAATGGGTGGTTTTTAATCCAGCCTCCACAAGCATACTGATAGAAGTCAGTTCCCACAGAAGCAGTCGTGTCCATGTTTGCCAGGTCAATCCCGACCTCTTTGGCGCTCTTTTGTTCATTACAACCTGCCAATAACAGAGCAGAAAACATTGCTACTGGCAAAATACGTTTAAAATCCATGTTGTTTTATATTAAATAAATACCAATAATATATCGCTATCCTTCAGACTACAAAAATAGATGTTTTTTTTCATCCGCTCCACTCTTTCGATTTTTTTCTTCATTGTTATGCAACTATTGCAACTTTCCATTACATTTGTGGAAATTTTAAATTAACGACTTATGAAACATTTAAAAAGCCTGTTATACGCTTTTCTGCTTAGCTTGGCAGTTTGCGGCACCGTGTCCGCTTGTCATCCATCCACAAAAGATGCTCCTGCCGGGAAAGGAGAAATTGTTTACCTGACCAAAGCGGAATTCCTGAGCAAAGTTTTCAATTATGAAAAGAACCCGGACAAATGGGTTTATGAAGGGAGTCTTCCTTGCATCGTGGATTTCTATGCGGATTGGTGCGGTCCTTGCAAAACCATTTCCCCTATTTTGGCAGAGCTGGCGGAGCAATACAAAGGGAAAATCATCATTTATAAAATCAATGTGGACAAAGAAAAAGAGTTGGCTGGAGCTTTCGGCATCCAGAGCATCCCTTCCATCTTGTTCATTCCGAAAGAGGGCAAGCCTTCCATGTCGCTCGGGGCGATGTCCAAAGATGATTTCATCAAAAGCATCAAGAACCTTTTACTAAAAAAATAAAAAAAGGGACGCTTCCCTGCATCTTTTCCGTTTCCGTTTGCATCTCATCAATAAGAGGGTTATCATATAACCTTCTTATATTGAATGTTAAAGTCTATGTATTTGCAGCGACTTATATGACAAATGACTATTTTTGTACAAAACGATTGCCTCGGAAGACGAAGATTGTTTGATTGCTTAAACCTTTTAACGCATGAGCAGTCTAATTCTAAAAGGTAATGAATTAAACAATAGGAGAAAACAGATATGAAGCCTACTAAATTAACTTCTTGGATGATGATGCTTATCTTTGTTTTGGGAGGAACAACTGCAAAAGCACAATATTTCGACGATGTTTACTACACTTCGAAGAAAAAGATTGCAAATAAAGAAGTTGCCAACAAACAAGTAAAGCATTCGTATTATAATGAGAACGAATACTCGGAAGAGCCGACACTCCTTTCCAGCTATAACCGTTCCAGTTCATATAATGATTATGACAGAAGCGTGGATGAATACAACAGACGCTATTCGTCTAACGATGAATGGTATGATGACGACTATCGTTACCAAGACAACAAAAAGACGAAAGTAACTGTCGTGCCGGAAAGACGTTCCGACTTGGAATATAGCGAGCGCATCGTCCGCTACCATTCACCCAGCAAGATCACGATTGTCGGCGCAGACCAAGTCGATTTGTACATGAATGACGGATATTATTCCTATGATTATGCAACCGACTATTACGGAGGAGCTTCCAATGTTTCCGTGAACATTAATTTAGGGTCGCCTTGGTATTCATGGGGTGGCTGGTACGATCCTTGGTTCTACAGACCTTGGGGCTATTACTCCTCTTGGTGGTACCGTCCTTACTCTTGGGGCTGGAACCGTTGGTACGCTGGCTGGTACGATCCTTGGTACGACCCGTGGTGGGGTTCTTCCTGGAGCTGGGGAGGCTGGTACGGCGGCTGGTATGGTTCTTATTGGGGCGGCTGGCATCACCCACACTACCACTATGCTTACGCACCGAACTATTATTATAACGGACGCTCTGCATCAGGAAGATACTCTTCTGGCAGAAGCAACTACCAAAGCGATTTGAGGGGCGGCACTTCATACGGTTCCGGAAGGAATGCCGGGAATATGACCTCTTCGTCCCGTTCATCCGGCAGATATTCATCCGGCAGCAACTCCTCCTCTTTGCGGTCGGATAATAATAGCGGCAGGGGAAGCGGAAGATATTCTTCCAGCAACTCTTCTTCTTTGAGGTCAGACAACAACGGCAGAGGAAGTGGAAGATATTCAAGCGGCTCAAGCAGCACATCGACAGGACGCGGCAGCGGAATCAACTCTTCAACGCCGAGGACCCGCATGAGCACAGGCAACTCTTCTTATTCTGGTGGACGCTCTTCAGGACAAAGCAGCTATTCATCAGGCAGAGGAAGCAGTTCAAGCAGCAACAACAGGAGCAGCTACTCTCCTTCCCGTAGCAGCAGCACGACAACCCGCTCTTATAGTGCCCCGGTCAGCTCCGGCAGATCCAGTGGTTCATTCAGCAGTGGAGGCAGCAGCATGGGCGGAGGCCGCTCAAGTGGTGGAAGTGTAGGAGGAAGCGGACGCGGCAGCGGACGTGGAAGATAATTACAGAATCAATAATTTTGGACAGTAATGAAGAAAGTATTGACCATATCATTAGCACTGGTGCTTGGCACCGGTGCTGCTTTTTCTCAAGGCATCACAGATGCATATAAGTACACACAGAACGGAGGTGACTTGCAAGGAACTGCCCGCAGCATGGCAATGGCTGGAGCTTTCGGAGCTTTGGGCGGAGATATTTCTGCACTGAACCACAACCCGGCAGGACTGAGCGTTTACCGCAGTTCTGAAGTAGTAATGACTTTGGATGTCACGGGCATCGAAACGAAGAACACGTGGGCGGGAAACCAATTGACAACCAACCAGACGAAAGTCAACTTCGACAATATTGCTTATGTAGGCTATTTCCCGACGGGCAACGACGAGGGCTTGGTCAGCTGGAATGTCGGATTCTCTTATAACCGGTTGAAGAATTATCACCGCAACTATAAAGCAGCTTTCAGCGGCGGCAACGGTTCTTCCTTGTCCGATTATATTGCGGCCCGCGCCAATGCGGGCGGACTGACTCCGAATGACTTGAACTATCAAACTTCCGGAGACAATATCACTTATGACCCTTATGGGCATGTGAATGACTGGCTTTCCATCCTTGGGAATTGCGCAGGATTCATGGATTATAACGATGGCAAATTCTCAACCAACTTGCCTTCCTCTTCTTACCAGCGTTCATACACGGAGTTGAATGTCAAGGAGAGAGGTGCGATTGACCAATATTCCATCGGCTTCGGCGGGAACTTCTCGGACTTCTTGATGGTGGGTGCCAGCGTCACAATCACCGATTTGGATTATGACTTGTACTCCTATTATGCCGAAGATTATAACAAGCACACCGATTACACCAGTTATATCCAAATCAAGAACAGTCTAAAGACAGAAGGGACAGGTTATGGAATCAATATCGGAGCGATTGTGCGCCCGGTGGAATTCCTCCGCTTCGGAATCGCCTATAACTCCCCGACTTGGTATAAAATGACCGATTATTATTATGGGAAGTCGGAATCGGATATCCAGTCTTTGCCAGACAAATATCACGATGAGTCTCCAGACAACGCTTATACCGATTATAAATACCGCACACCGGACAAATGGATATTCAGTGCTGCGGCAATCATCGGGCAGACCGCTTTGTTCAGCGTTGATTATGAGATGATGAATTACCGGAGAATGAAAATGTATGACGCAAATGGCAATGACAATGTGAACACGAACACAGGCATCGACCAGTGCATGGACATTTCCAACACGATAAAAGCCGGAGCGGAAGTGAAAGTGACTCCTCAATTTTCTGTCCGTGCGGGAATTGCTTGGACAGGAAGCGGCATGGGAAGTGACGTGAAGAACGGGCAGCGCGAAGTCGTGACAGTCGGGACGCTTCCTAATTACACAATCGACCAAGATGTATTTAATTACACCGTCGGATTCGGTTACCGCTTCACTCCTCAGTTCTATGCGGATATTGCGTGCATCTACAAAACAGCAAAAGAAGATGTTTATGCCTTCTCCCCATTGTTCGACAATTCGGGAAAAACAATCATCGAAGCCAATTCATCTTCGCTGAAAACGAACTCGACAAGAGTCGCATTAACTATCGGATATAAATTCTAATAAAAACAATTTGTCCTGAAAACTCCCTGATTCGTACAAAAAACAATGGATTAGGGAGTTTTTTAT
>OHHE01000273.1_pt1 | contig 12285 bp, 10 predicted proteins | sample 1567971 | NCBI WGS metagenome assembly OHHE01 (sample SAMEA3879508, study PRJEB24766) | human gut metagenome | biome: human-associated habitat; feature: feces | place: USA | collected 1985/1987 | reverse complement strand
CGGGGAATCATGGGAGACAACATAAACCAGCGCATCAAGCGGAGGGATAATGTAATGAACCTGATATTCAATGGTATAAAAATTAAAGAATAATACAAAGATGAAATTATTAGAAGGAAAAGTTGCCATCATCACTGGCGCAGCTCGTGGTATCGGCAAAGCTATTGCTTTGAAATTCGCTTCTGAAGGCGCAAACGTAGCCTTTACGGATTTGGTTATCGACGAAAACGGATTGGCTACGCAGAAAGAGCTGGAGGCTTTAGGTGTAAAAGCCAAAGGTTATGCTTCCAACGCTGCAAATTTCGAAGAGACACACGCAATCGTTGCGGAAATCGTCAAGGACTTCGGCCGTGTCGATATTTTGGTAAACAACGCAGGTATAACCAAAGATGGTTTGATGATGCGCATGAGCGAAGGACAGTGGGACGCTGTATTGAACGTGAACTTGAAATCTGCTTTCAACTTTATCCATGCTTGTTCACCTGTCATGATGAAACAGCGTTGCGGTAGCATTATCAACATGGCTTCCGTTGTCGGTGTCCATGGCAATGCCGGCCAATGCAACTATGCTGCATCCAAAGGAGGCATGATCGCTTTGGCTAAATCTATCGCACAAGAACTTGGTTCAAGAGGCATCCGTGCCAATGCCATTGCTCCGGGCTTCATCATGACTGCCATGACAGACGCCTTGTCTGACGAAGTAAAGGCTGAATGGTGCAAGAAGATTCCTTTGCGCCGCGGTGGTACTCCGGAAGATGTTGCCAACATCGCAACATTCTTGGCTTCAGACATGTCATCATACGTTTCTGGACAAGTTATCCAAGTGGATGGCGGCATGAACATGTAATCCTTTTGGGATTCTTGTTCCATCATCTGATATAAAAACGCTGTGCCAAGAGGCAAAAACCTTTTGGCGCAGCGTTTTCATACTATTTCTTGAGACAACAACTGCTTAAAACAAAATTCATGGAAGTTATTTACGAAGATAACCATATCATTGCGGTAGACAAGAATTGCCGTGAAATCGTCCAGGGCGACAAGACCGGAGACCAACCCTTGTCCGAGACACTGAAATTGTGGTTGAAAGAGAAATACAATAAACCTGGAAACGTATTTATTGGGGTAACGCACAGGCTGGATCGTCCGGTGAGCGGTGTGGTCATATTCGCCAAGACCAGCAAAGCGTTGGCACGACTGAACGAGATGTTCCGTGAGGGTGCAGTCAAGAAGACTTATTGGGCCATTGTCAAGAACCATCCACCAAAAGAAGAGGATGAGTTGGTAAACTGGTTAGTGAGGAATGAAAAGCAGAATAAGAGTTATGCTTATGACACAGAACGCCCTAATGCGAAAAAGGCCATCCTGCATTATAAAGTTATAGCCCGTTCCGAAAAGTATTATTTATTGGAAATCGACCTGAAGACAGGACGTCACCATCAAATCCGTTGCCAATTGGCAAAAATGGGATGCCCGATAAAAGGAGACTTGAAATATGGAGCGGATCGTTCGAACCCGGATGGAGGCATTAGCCTGCACGCTCGCAAAGCAGCGTTCATCCACCCGGTTTCCAAACTCCCAATTGAAATCATCGCTCCCGTCCCGGACGACAACCTTTGGAAAGCTATCAGCTCAGGGCTTTGATTCCATAGTATGGGCAATTCCATATTCCAAACCGCGCAATTCAGCCAATCCCCGCAAGCGTCCTATGCATGAATAACCGGGATTGGTCTTTTTATGCAGGTCGTCTATCATTTGATGTCCGTGGTCAGGGCGGACAGGTATAGAAATCCTCCTACTCCGCTCAACTTCTAACAAAGCCTTCATCATGCCATACATGTCCACATCCCCATCCAAATGATTGGCTTCATAGAAATTGCCTTCGCTATCCCTTTTTGTGCTACGCAGATGGACAAAGTTCACACGGTCGCCAAACTCTCGCATCATGCCGACCAAATCATTGTCCGCACGCACGCCAAAAGAACCGGTGCAAAGGCACAAACCATTGGAACGGTTCGGCACTGCCCGGATAATCCTACGGAAATCATCAGCCGTTGACATGATTCTTGGTAAACCCAAAATAGGATAAGGCGGGTCATCTGGATGAATGACCAAATCGATTTCCACTTCGTCCGCTACGGGGCAAACCTCCGACAAGAAACAAATCAGGTTCTCCCGAAGCTTCTCCGCACCAATTCTTTTATAACGGTCAAGTGCCTCTTGGAATTGTTCCAATGTAAAGCTCTCCTCCGACCCCGGCAAACCTGCGATAATGTTGCGAGTCAACATCATTTTCTCCGCCTCGTCCATTATCTCATAGCGGGCTGATGCTTTTGACTTTTCCTCCTCGGTATATTCCTGTTCCGCATCGGGGCGCTTCAAGACAAACAGGTCAAAAGCCACGAATGCCGCCCTTTCAAACCGCAATGCCTTAGAACCGTCCGGCATGACATACGCCAAGTCCAGTCCAACACCGGCATGAAGTTATAGGTCACGCAACGGATACCGCATTCCGCCAAATTGCGCAAACTCTGCTTATAATTCTCTATATACAACTGGAAATTGCCTGTCTGCGTCTTGATATGTTCATGAACCGGGAGACTCTCCACAACACTCCACACCAAACCGGCCTCAGCAACCAGCTCTTTCCTTCTGGTTATCTCTTCCACACTCCATACTTCCCCATTAGGAATATGATGTAACGCATGGACAACATCGGTTACTCCCGCCTGGCGGATGTCAGAAAGGGAAACCGGATCGTCAGGTCCATACCAACGCCAAGATTGTTTACACAAATACATAACTTGCTTCTTTAAATTGAAAACGCATTGAATCCTCCATCCACGACTGTCAACGTTCCCGACACGAACTTGGAAGCATCGCTTGCCAACCATTGCAACGTGCCCAGCAACTCTTCCGGTTCACCGAAGCGTTTGAATGGCGTATGTGCCAATATCGTCTCCGCACGAGCAGTCAAACTTCCGTCAGGATTGGTCAGTAATGCACGGTTCTGTTCTGTCAGGAAGAAACCCGGAGCGACTGCATTCACACGCAAACCAGAACCAAATTTGGTGGCAAGCTCGCCACACATATATTGAGTGAAATTGATGACAGCAGCCTTTGCCACACCATATCCGGCAACTCTTGTCAACGGGCGCAATCCAGCTTCAGACGCGATATTGATAATAGAACCTTGTTTCTGTCCCACCATCGCTTTGGCAAATACCAATATCGGCAGCACTGTCCCAAAGAGGTTTAAATCGACCACTTGACGGACTGCTTCCGTGTTCAAATCAAACAGAGTCTTGTCCGGTGCGATAGTTGCTCCCGGCATATTTCCACCTGCCGCATTAATCAAAACATCCACACGACCGAACTTTTCCATTATTTGGGAATAGTTTTCCTCCAATTCAGACTTGTCTAAAACATTCGTTGTGAGAAAAATAGCAGAATATCCTGCCTTGACCATCTCCGCTTCCAATGCACCGCCCACTTCTTGGTTACGACCCAAAATGACAACATGAGCACCCTCTTCAGCAAAGTGGCGCACCATTGCCCTTCCCAATATCCCTGTCGCACCTGTAATAACGATAACACGACCTTTGACACAAAATAGATTCTTCATATTATTATCCTTGAATGATTTTATACTTCGGTACCAATATCTTCATGATGCTCCAACCAATCAGGTAAGATACCGAACAGATGCAAAATATAATGAAATAGCCTGCCGGTTTCCCCACGAAGCCCATAAACTCCAATTGTACTTCGTCCGCATAAACGAACAAGCTTCCTGCACAAGACTGCATTAGCATAGAACTAACCCCTCCTGCCATTCCTCCAATGCCAGTGACGGTAGCAATGGCATTCTTCGGGAACATGTCACTGACCGTCGTATAGATATTTGCCGACCAAGACTGGTGGGCAGCGCATCCCAAACCTATAAGGATAATCGGAAACCACGGAGAAATTGTTCCCAACGGTTGAGCAAACAAAACAACCAGAGGGACAAATGCAAAGATAAACATGGCTCTCATCCGGGCAGCATAAGGATTTTCCTTATTACGATTGATAAAGATGGTCGGCAATTTTCCTCCCACCAAAGAGAGCATTGTGATGAAATAGAGCGTAAATATCAACGCCATGCCTAAACCTTCCGATGTTTTGATTCCAAATTGGGTATTCAGATAGGAAGGAGTCCAAAAAAGGAAGAACCACCAAACTCCGTCCGTGCAGAACTTACCCAACAAAAACGCCCAAGTCTGCCTATAACGGAAACATTGGAGGATTGGCATATTCTTAACCTTCTCCTGCTCTTTCAAAAGGTCTGCCTCTAACAGCTTGTCTTGTTCAATATAATCCAGTTCCGCTTGGTTCACGAAACGGTTCTGAGCCGGTGGCGCATACATGAAAACCCAAAATCCCATCCAAACAAAGCCCAAAACACCGATAGCAACAAAAGCAAATTCCCAGCCCCAATATTTCGCAAGCAAAGGAATGGAGAGAGGAGCTACCAACGCTCCGATTGAAGCCCCGGCATTAAAGACAGATGTAGCAAAGGCACGATCTCTCTTGGGGAAATATTCAGCCGTCACTTTCACCGCAACGGGGAAATATCCAGATTCACCTATTGCCAAGACGCAACGGGCTGCCAAAAAGAAATACATACTGACTGTGGAGACTAACACTGCCAAATCCCCAGTTGCCGCAATCAAATTGGCTTTGTCTTCCACTCCGACAACTGATTCGGTCAAAATACCACAAAAGGCATGGAGACAAGCTCCGGCAGACCAAATACCAATAGACCAAAGATATCCTTTCTTCGTCCCCAACCAGTCAATAATGCGCCCGGCAAATAACATACCCAACGCATAGACTATTGAGAACGTGGCTGTCACAACGCCATAGTGCATCTCATTCCAATGAAATTCGGGTTTGATGAACTCATCCCATGTCAAGGACAAAACTTGACGATCCAAATAGTTAATCGTCAATGCCAAAAACATCATCATGCAGATTGTCCAACGATAATGTGTCATCTTTGCCATAGCCTTATCCTCTTGCTTTTTGAATTACTGATAAAGAAAAACGGCACTTTTCGGTTATATAATCCCAATTTCCCGCTGCTACTTCCTCTTTCGGGAAGAGTTTGGAACCCATTCCCACGCAAGTTGTTCCCGCCTTCATCCAACTGCTCAAATTCTCCTCCGTCGGTTCAACCGCTCCTGTCGCCATAATCATAGTCCAAGGTAAGGGAGCTTTGACGTTCTTGACAAAAGATGGACCTCCCACATTGCCAGCCGGGAATATCTTGACCAAATCACATCCTAATTCCTGTGCCATGCCTATTTCCGTCACAGAACCACAACCGGGAGTGTAAGGGACACAATGGCGGTTACATAATTTTGCTATTTCAGGATTAAGATATGGTCCCACGATGAAATTCGCCCCATATTGCAAATAAAGGGCAGCGGTCGGGGCATCCACGATTGAGCCGACACCCAATATCAATTCGGGGCACTCTTTCTGTGCATACTTTACTAATTCCACAAAAACCTCACATGCGAAATCGCCTCTGTTTGTGAATTCAAATGCACGGACTCCTCCTTCATAACAAGCACGGAGCACTTGCTTTGCAACGAGAGCCTCTTTATGGTAAAAAACCGGAACCATTCCGGTTTCTCGAATTGTCTCTAAGACTTTTAGTTTATCAAATGTTGCCATGATAATAGATTATATATGATTATTCTCACCGGGAAACCCTGCCTGAGCCGTCTCCCTTCATTAAATTCTCAACCTCTTTCACAGATACTTGGTTATAATCGCCATAAATTGTATGCTTAAGGCATGAGGCTGCCGCAGCAAAATCCAAAGCTCTCTGGTCATCTCCTTCATAAGTCAGCAGTCCGTAAATCAGACCTCCCATGAAAGAATCACCGCCTCCCACACGATCCACAATATCAGTTATATCATAACGAGGCGACTGATATAATTTCTTGCCATCATATAAGACACCGCCCCAAGTATTATGGTTAGCATTGATTGACCCTCGCAAAGTAATGACAACCTTCTTGGCACGAGGGAAACGCTGCATCAATTGCTGGCAAACACTTTCAAATTTGGCTGCGTCGATAGAGCCTCCTGTGGCAGAGACATCGAAACCTTCCGGTCTGATACCAAATACTTTCTCAGCATCCTCTTCATTTCCCAAAACAATGTCACTTCCGGCAACCAAATCAGGCATGATTTCCGCAGCCGATTTTCCATATTTCCATAAATTCTTGCGATAATTCAAATCACAAGAGACTGGAACACCAAGGCTGTTGGCAATTTGGATAGCCTCCAAGCAGACCTCGGCTGCATTTTGGCTGATTGCAGGAGTAATACCTGTCCAATGGAACCAAACCGCTCCTTCCAGCACCTTTTCCCAGTCAATCATGCCCTTTTCTATCTCAGCAATCGCAGAATGGGCACGGTCATAAACCACTTTGCTTGCACGGGAAACCGCTCCTGTTTCCAAGAAATAGATTCCCAACCGGTCGCCACCCCTTACAATATGGGATGTCTTCACTCCGTTTTTATGCAAATCCTTTATACAAGCTTCAGCAATGTCATTTTCAGGGAGACGAGTCACAAACTCGGCATTCATGCCATAATTGGCCAATGAGACAGCAACGTTAGCTTCTCCTCCTCCGAAAGTAGCAGAGAGTTCGTTGCATTGGCTGAAGCGAAGATAACCCGGTGTTGCCAGCCTCAACATAATTTCACCAAAGGTGACTATTCTATTATCCATATATATGGGTCATTAAAATTTAAAATATTGTTTCGCATTATGGTAAGAGATGTCTGCTACCATCTTCTTGAGAAAATCCATTTCGCTTCGCGGTAACTTCCCTTTTTCCACATCCTCTCCTATCAAATCACATAAGATGCGGCGGAAATACTCATGGCGAGGATAAGACAAAAAACTCCGGGAGTCGGTTAACATGCCCACGAAGCGGCTTAATAAACCCATTGAGGAGAGAACATTCATCTGTTTCCTCATCCCTTCTTCTTGATCGAGAAACCACCAAGCTGCACCCAATTGCATTTTTCCAGGAATAGAGCCATCGTTGAATGTATAAGCCATAGTCGCCATCACTTCATTATCCTTCGGATTCAGATTATACAGAACCGTCTTTGCTAATTTCCCGTCTCTGTCCAGTCGGTCAAAGAACTTATGTCCCACAGCTGCGCAATTCACATCCAAGATAGCATCAAAGCCCGTATCCGGACCAATCTGCTTGAACATCCGAGTGCAATTATTCCGAATGACACTGATATGGTATTGCTGCACCCAATCCGTTTCCCAATCCATCACTGCCAACTCATACAACAGTGCGCTTTTATATTTAGCAGCCTCCTCCGGAGTTAATCTCTTTCCTCGCATCAATTTGGCGAAACAGACACGGATTTCAGCTTCGGTATATTCTTCCGCATAAAAATTGTCCAATCCATGATCAGACACCACGCAGCCTTGCGAAGCGAAGAATTCATGTCTTTTACGCAAAGCACTTATCAAATCATCGTAAGTCTCGATGTTTATATCCGCCGTTTCGCCCAACTGCTGCAAATAAGTAGAATAGGCGGATGAATCATCAACAGCTATTATTTTGTCTGGTCGCCAAGCCGGATAAACTTTTGTTTTCAATCCGCTATTGCGTATTTGCTGATGATAGAGCAATGAATCGGCAGGATCATCCGTCGTGCAAACGACTTCGACACGGCAACGTTCCATGATCCGCTGTGCCCGGAAATCCTCCGTCTGCAAAAGCCCCGTACAGGTTTCATATATCTCACAGGCAGTTTCAGGCTTCAGCTGCTTATCTATCCCAAAGATTCGGCTTAGTTCCAAGTGTGTCCAGTGATATAAAGGATTACGCATCGTATAAGGAACCGTTTCCGCCCACTTCTCAAACTTCTCATAATCTGATTTTCCACCTGTGATATAATCTTCAGGAATTCCATTTCCACGCATGGCGCGCCACTTATAATGGTCTCCTCCCAGCCAAACCTCCGAGAGATTCCTGAATGATTTATTCTCTGCTATTTCTTTCGGGTCTAAATGACAATGATAATCTATAATCGGCAAGTTCTCTGCGCTTTCATGGTACAACTCACGTGCCGCATCATTGGTTAGCATAAAATCCGAATGGATAAAGTTTTTCATATCTTATGTATATTTGTAATCAACGAAATCTATCCATCAAATGAATCCAGCCGGAAGAGTGCCTTCTTTCCGGATTCATCCATAGGTTAAAGGCAAAGATAATGATTTATGATAAAAGCAAATGCTCTTTACTTCAATTTATCCTCTTTTACTCGAAGAAACTTCGTCTTTCAAGGCTTGAGGAGAGATGACCTCGATTTGATTTCCATAACTCCGGATAAGACGAATCCACTCATCGGTCAGATAAGTCATGTATTGGAATACTTTCGTCTTCCCGTCGCTATTCGTTTCCGGGAATAACTCCTGCGAGTGATGGATTGGATGTCTTTCAAAATCTTCCCATAAAGATTCCGAGACCCGTAAACGAATCAGGAATCGGGACAAATGATCATTCTTTAGATTCGGGTCGTGAATGAAGTCATTACGAATGTTCACACCAAAAGCAGTAATATAAGGTGAGACACATGATTCCGGGATATTTTCATATTCCTCCGTCAATTCAGCTTGGAATATATCAGACAGATGATAAGGACGCAACAATCCGCCTTTCTCTTTGGCAATGACAAACCACTCATCCGCATGACGTTTAAGCAGACAAGGCAAAAGATGCAACGATTCATAAGCTTTGCCTCTTCGATAAATAACATCCACATAGCAATGCTGGCGAATGGCTTTCTCTATTTCATCATAGAGAGAGAACTTCAAATCCATGCATCTATCCACAACGGAAGGAACGGCATAAGACGGGATTTCTTCTGCTTTGTCACTCTGAAGCATTCCATTCACATGATCTACCAATTCCCTTATCGTGACAGAAGAATCTTCCAAATCCGGCATCTGCACATATAAAACAGATTGCTGTTTCTGGCAACTGACCACGCCAAATGGTTGTATCCTACCCGACAACAAACCATGTTCTACTTTATCCAATGGATTTCCGACAGCTTCATTCACCTTCGGCATGGAGCCAGGAGCAAGGACAATGTTCGGTTGAAGGACGACCATCAGTTGGCGCAGTTTCTCCAATGAAACATCTTTCAAGTTGACAATCGCCGTTTTCTTCAAAGAGTCATAAAACACATCCAACCGCCCATTCTTATTGATGTTGTCATAACTCAAAAACTCCTCCTTTTCCGTCCAATAAAAATAGTATTGCTGGATAAGGAACGACACATAAAACATTTTGAGATAGGCTAATACTTTAGGATTGAAATCTTCCCATGAAGGAGCATCCCGCAACATCATCGGGATGCTTTCCTTTTGACCGGGCAAATTTCCGGGAAGCACCCAAAGGATCCGATAAGCAGACGATGCATACTTCTCAGCATCCACAATCTCTTCCGGAACACCTTTCAAAGGCTCCGCCCATTGCTTATATAAATCAATCAAGGAAAGTATCGCATCCGACTTCTCCGACAAAACCTCCCGATGTTCTTCTTCCAACAAAGGCCATTTGCTCATGAAGTCCCGCCAGTCCGGCTCATCCAAATGAGGATAACTTGCCCGCACTGTTTCCAACGTATCGATTAAGAAACTACTTATCTCTCCTCTTCTTCGATTATCTATCGCCTTTTGCAATTCCCTTTTCATTCCCTCGACATAGGAGATGAACTGGCGGAAGCTCCAGCTGTTCGTTTCTCCTACGATCGAAGCAATCCATTGTTTGTAAAATGCAGGATCTTCTTTTTGCACCAACAGCTCCGCTTCTTCCAATTTAGGGAAATAAGCAATCCTACGACGGGATAGACGGATAAACATATCCATCTTCTCCGGCATATCTTTCTTTATCAGCTTATCCCGTTTCAAAATCAACTTCGCATATTGATCCAACACGTTTTTCGCTTCATCTAATACCAATCGCTCTTCAGACTCCATGCATTCTTCTTTTAGTCATGATTTAGTAAAAGGCTATTACATAGTATCTCCTTTTTCTTTACATAAGCATCCCTTTCATTTCTGAACTGAGAATGAGTAAGGGAAATCAGACTTCTCAATTCCTCTTTGTTTGTTTGGTTGGCTGCCCATTTCAATATCCAAAGTGCCGCCTTCCAGCATTTCAAAATGTTCCAAATAGTTCTTGGTATAATTCTTGCCATTGAATTTCATGGATTCGATGTAGAAATTATCCGCATTGTTTGCCGGAGCATTAATCGTCAACTGCTTTCCATTCTCAAAATGCAATGTGGCACGCTTGAAAAGAGGTGCGCCCAAAACATATTGTGTCGTTCCCGGACAAACGGGATAGAATCCCAATGCAGAGAAAACATACCAAGCTGATGTTTGTCCATTGTCCTCATCGCCGCAATACCCATCTGGCGTCGGCGTGTACATTCTATCCATTACCTGGCGCAACCAATATTGAGCTTTCCAAGGCTCACCTGCATAATTGTACAAATAAATCATGTGTTGGATGGGTTGGTTTCCATGTGCATAATTACCCATATTCATCACCGTCATCTCACGAATTTCATGAATGACAAAGCCATAATAACTATCATCAAAGAGTGGCGGTACTGAGAACACAGAATCCAACATATTCACAAACGCTTCTTTGCCGCCCATCAAATTAATCAAACCTTGCGGGTCATGAAACACAGACCAAGAATAGTGCCAACTATTGCCTTCGGTAAAGGCATCACCCCATTTCAACGGAGAGAATGGAGTTTGGAATGTCCCGTCCAAGTTCTTTCCACGCATCAGTTTGCTTTCCGAATCGAACAAGTTTTTATAGTTCATCGCACGCTTCGCAAACAGCTCGACTTCTTTCTTCGGACGTTTCAAGTCTTTTGCCAACTCATAAATACACCAGTCGTTATAGGCATATTCCAAAGTCCGCGCCGCATTCTCTTTGATTTTCACATCATAAGGGATATAACCCAACTTATTATAATACTCATGTCCCAAACGTCCAGTCGAAGATACTTCCGGATGGACATTTTCCGTTCCATGAATCAATCCTTTGTACAAAGTTTCCAAGTCATCAACCCTCACACCCTTCATATATGCATCGACCAAGATAGAAGCAGAATTATTACCGACCATGCAACCACGATGTCCAGGGCTTGCCCATTCCGGGAAAAAGCCGCTCTCTTTATATGTATTTATCAAACCCTCCTGCATCTCTTTGTTTATGGAAGGGAACATCATGTTCAAGAAAGGAAACAGGCAACGGAAAGTATCCCAAAATCCTGTATCTGTGTACATGAATCCTTTTTCCACTTTCCCATTATATGGACTGTAATGAACTGGATTCCCAACAGCGTCATATTCATAAAACTTACGAGGGAAAAGCAATGAACGATAAAGGCATGAATAGAAAGTACGGTATTGATCCAAGTTGCCTCCGTCAACTTCCACACGTCCTAACACATCGTTCCAAGCATCTTTACCTTTCTTAACCAAAATGTCGAAATTATCATTCCCCAACTCTTTCAGGTTTATTTCTGCCTGTTCAGGGCTAATGAACGAAGAGGCAATGCGCGCATGCACTTGTTCACCTTTGCGAGTCTTAAATCCGATAATGGCTCCGGCATGATCCGCCTGTTGTTCCAAGTTGCCCTCTTTCAGGTTTCCATCTGCCACAGTCGCTGTGTATGTGAACGGCTTATCAAATTTAATGACAAAATAGTTTTTAAAATTATCCGGCACTCCACCACTATTCTTTGTCGTATATCCGATAATTTTGTTTTCTGACGGAATAACTTTCACATAGGAGCCTTTATCGAAAGGATCGACCACGACATAAGCATGGTCATTCTCCGGGAAAGTAAAGCGGAACATGGCTGCACGTTCCGTCGGTGTCAATTCCGTCACAATATCATGTTCAGCCAAATAAACCTTATAATAATATGCCTTAGAAACTTCACCTTTGTGGGAAAACCAGCTGGCTCGCTTTTGCATATCAAACTCCGGAGCACCAACAATCGGCATAATAGAGAACTGTCCATAATCGTTAATCCAGGGGCTCGGCTGATGGGTCTGTTTGAATCCATTAATTTTAGTAGCAGTATATTGATACTGCCATCCATCTCCCATCTTTCCTGTTTGAGGCGTCCAAAAATTCATACCCCACGGACGCG
>OHHE01000272.1_pt1 | contig 12302 bp, 9 predicted proteins | sample 1567971 | NCBI WGS metagenome assembly OHHE01 (sample SAMEA3879508, study PRJEB24766) | human gut metagenome | biome: human-associated habitat; feature: feces | place: USA | collected 1985/1987 | reverse complement strand
TCAAGAATTTCGCACCAAAGATTTTGTTGTGCGTTCAACTCATAGTATTGAGCATTAGAAATGCAAATATTGTATACTGCAGAACCACCGAAGAGCTTACTTTGTCTTCACGATGTCGAAGAGATACGTAAGCTTTATTACGATGTTTGAGTGATTGGAGCGGGCGAAATAGTCGCGCTTTGAGTCGCCGTAGATGTTGCCAAGACCGTAATAATAGCGGCCTTCGAGGAGGAAATGGCCTACTCGCGGAAGCGCCAGCTCCATTCCTAAGCCGGCTGCAATGCCGTAATCGAACTTGTTTTCTACGGACATCGTGTCCTGGGCGCAGGTCAGATTGGAGCGGTCAGCGAGGTTGCGATCGGCAAAGTTGAAGTTTGAGACGGTCTTCTCTCCAAGCAGATAGCCGAACTGCGGACCTGCCTTGAAGAAGAACTGCATGCCCTTGCGCTCCTTACCCCAGGCGAGGTGTGCGAAGATGGGCACCTGTATGTAGTTGAGGTCGCGCTGGTAAGCCTCCGCCAGTCCTGTCTTGGCGTTGATGACGGGCTGGTCGTCGGAGGTGAGGATGTTCTCCTTCCATCCTATTCTGGCGTAATTCACCTCCGCCGCAATGGAGCAGATGGTGCTGAAATACTTCTCGCACGTATAGCGCATGGACAGTCCCATGGTGATGCCGCCATGTCCCTGCTGCGTCACCTTCGGCGTAAAGCCCACATTACTTATTATATAGCCGGCATTCACACCGACGGAGAGGTCGTTGCGGTGGTCGCCAATCTGTGCGTCTGCGCTGACGTGTGACGTCATGAGCAAGACTACGGCAGCGGCAAGACCGCATATTCTGTGTTTAAGACTCTTCATTCTTAATGGTTTGTTATGAATCAATAGCTTATCGACTCTATGCTGCGGTTGTTGCGGTAATGCACGAGCATGAACGATACGTTCTGCATGCCTCCGTCAGACACGCGCATAAACTTCAGCGGGGTCTGCATGGGGGCGTACGTGGTCTGCTGCTTCGTGCCCTTGAAGGCTGATCCGTACGTACTGATGCCACGCAGGAAGAACTGTGCCTGGTCATAACCTGTGATGGCAAAGCGGGGAAGAGCCTCACGCATGTCCGACTTAAACCACTGGCGATAAGTGCGCTCGAAGTTCTTGGTGCGCTGTACCACGGGGTTGTAATAGAACGACGTGGGGATGTACGTGTCGTACTTGTGATAATACTCGGTGTAAGGCTTCGTGTACATCAGCCATTCCGTATAGCCAAAGAGCGAAACGCGCATAGCGGGGCTCGACTTCTTCAGTATGTCAAGCTTGGCAAACACCGAGTTAAGCTCCGGCGAACGTGCCGTATTGAGCACCACCACGTTACGCTTCGTCGTGTTGAACGCCTTGGCGAACATCGGGTCTGACGACTTCAGATTGGTGATGCTGCATGTTATGCCTTTCTCCTGAAGACGCTTGCGGAGGCTGGTGGTGAAGTTGCCCTTGTTGCTTGTGGCGTCGTTACAGTCAACGACCACCACGTGCGAGTCAGAGAAACGCTCCATGAATGCGTTCACGGCTACAGCCGTTAGCTGCTCCGGCGACTGATAGACCTGGAAGATGTGATCGTTCTTAGCCACCTCGCCACCATTGATTGAGAACGGGATGACCAGCTTTATGTCGTTCTTGCGGCAGAAGTCGGCTATGGGCTTCACCTGCGGCGTATAGAGCGGACCGAAGATGATGTCGCACTTGGCGGCTGCAGGATCGGCAAGCGTAGTAGCCACATTGGCGTCAATGGGCACGTTCCAAGCCTGCACGTTGGTCTTGATGCCCTGTGCCTTAAGGCTGTCGCATGCCATCAGCACGCCGCGATAATACTCCACCATGCGCTGTCCGTCGCCGTCAACATTGTGAAGAGGAAGCATCACGCCCACACGCACCACGCCCATTTCCTTCTTCTTGCCGGCAGCGGGCGCAGACAGCGTAGCAGGACGAGCGGTCTCAGGAGTCTGCGCCGGAGTGTTCACCTTGCTCATCGTGGGGAACGGGATGAGGAGCTGGTCGCCCTTCTTAAGCACATAGTCAGACTTCTTCATGTCGGGATTGGCGTTCTGAAGTTCTTCTATGGTGATATTGAATTTCTTGGCAATGCCGTATATCGTGTCTTTCTTCTTCACCTTGTAAAGGTCCTGCCACTTCACATTCTGACCGCCTGACACCATGGCGACCGCGAGGGCACACATGCATAATAGCATTCGGAGATGACGTCTCATATTGTTCTGAATTTTAGTTTGTATACCTTGATTTTTGTGCAAAAGTACATAAAATATATTGTTCTGAGAAATTTTTCATTAACTTTGCATAATAACCAAACAGGCATGAATATGAAACACATCATAATACTTCTTGTCGCCCTTACCTGCTCGTTCCTGCAAGTAAAGGCTGACGACATCCCCACCATCGACCCACAAGCCACTTTCATAACCTCCGAAGGAGAAGAGACGGGCACGAGCTATCAAGGTTCGGCTCCGCTCACCGTACGCTTCGCTGCCAACGCGGAGAACGTGGGGGCATGGAGCGCGCACTACGAATGGAGATTCACGAAGGAGGGAAACGACTCGCCCTACCTTGTCAGATATGAGGAGGACACGGAATACACGTTTACGGAGGCTGGCGCTCACCGCATAGTGCTGTACGCCACGTTCACCAACGCCGGCGACACAGTGGCTTACACAGAGGAATACTGGTCGGAGAACACGCCCATTACCGTATCTATTTCAGAGAGCAAGCTGGACATGCCTAACGCTTTCTCGCCGAACGGCGACGGCATCAACGACATATATAAGGCTAAGAGCGGACATCAGAGTCTGGTGGAGTTTCATGCCTACATCTTCAACCGTTGGGGACAGAAGCTCTACGAATGGACCGACCCTGACGGAGGATGGGACGGTAAGTATAACGGAAAGGACGTAAAGCAGGGCGTCTACTTTGTGCTCGTAAAGGCAAAGGGCGCTGACGGAAGAAAATATAACATCAAGAAAGACGTAAACCTGCTTAGAGGTTATACGGAAACTTCAGGAACGACGGGCGGCGAATAAGCCCCTGACACACTACATCAAAGCTTACACATGAGAGATATGAGCAACAACGACATGGAAGAGGGCAAAATAAACGTATGGGGCGCACGTGTGCACAACCTTAAGAACATCGACGTGGAGATTCCGCGCGGCAGCCTTACGGTCATCACGGGCCTTAGCGGTTCGGGCAAGTCGTCATTGGCGTTCGACACCATTTACGCTGAAGGACAGCGCCGATACATCGAGACGTTCTCGGCGTATGCACGCAACTTTCTCGGCGACATGGAGCGCCCGGACGTGGACAAGATAACCGGACTCAGCCCCGTCATCAGCATAGAACAGAAGACCACCAACCGCAATCCACGGTCCACGGTGGGCACCACAACGGAGATTTATGACTATCTCAGACTGCTTTTCGCACGTGCGGGCACGGCTTACAGCTATGCCACCGGCGAGAAGATGGTGAGGTATACGGAGGAGAAAATCATCAACATGATTGAGACCGACTATGCCGACCGACGCATTTACATCCTCTCCCCTCTCGTAAGACAACGTAAAGGACACTACCGCGAACTCTTCGAGAGCTTGCGGAGGAAGGGTTATCTCTATGCCCGCGTGGACGGGGAGATAAAGGAGATAACGCAGGGCATGAAGACTGACCGATACAAGAACCACAACATTGAGGTGGTGATTGACAAAATGCAGATGCGTAAGGGCTTCGAAGACCGACTCAGAAAGACCGTAGAGACTGCCATGAGGCAGGGCGACGGACTCATTATGATTTTGGACAAGGACTCTGGCGTGGCGAAGAACTTCTCAAAGCGACTTATGTGTCCGACGACGGGTCTCAGTTATCGCGACCCGGCTCCTAACATGTTCTCATTCAACTCGCCTGAAGGTGCCTGCCCGAAGTGTAAGGGTTTAGGATACGTCAACGAGATTGACATGAAGAAGGTCATTCCCGACGACACCTTATCCATATATCAGGGAGCCATTGTGCCGTTGGGAAAATACAAGAACCAGATGATTTTCTGGCAGATAGGTGCCATACTGGAGAAGGCGGAATGCACGCTGAAGACTCCTGTGAAGGACATACCGGAGGACACGCTCGACGAAATACTCTATGGTTCGCTTGAACCTGTCAAAATAGACAAGGAACTGGTTCACACCTCTTCCGACTACTTCACAACGTTCGACGGCGTGGTAAAGTATATGCGCTCCGTAATGGAAAACGACGACACGGCAAGCGGGCAGAAATGGGCTGACCAGTTTCTTGCCGTATGTCAGTGTCCGGAATGTAAGGGCATGAGGCTCAACAAGGAGTCGCTCTCTTATCGTGTCTGGGACAAGAACATTTCAGAGCTTGCCAATATGGACATCAAGACGCTCATGACTTGGCTGGACGAGGCGGAGAAGCATCTGGACGAACGCCAGAAAACCATTGCTACGGAGATTCTCAAGGAGATACGCACACGCATAAAGTTTCTGCTGGATGTCGGACTCGACTATCTGTCGCTCAACAGACAGTCTGCCACGTTGTCCGGAGGTGAGAGCCAACGAATAAGACTTGCCACGCAGATAGGTTCGCAACTCGTGAACGTGCTCTACATTCTGGACGAGCCGAGCATCGGTCTGCACCAAAGAGACAATGAGCGCCTGATACGCTCGCTGAAGGATCTTCGCGACATCGGCAATACGGTGGTGGTGGTGGAGCACGACAAGGACATGATGCTCAGCGCCGACTATATCATCGACATCGGTCCGATGGCAGGACGCAAGGGTGGCGAGGTGGTGTTTCAGGGCACACCTAAGGACATGCTCAAGACGCACACCATAACAGCCGAATATCTCAACGGCATACGCACCATTGCCGTGCCCAAGGAAAGACGCAAGGGCAACGGCAAGTACATAACCATACACGGAGCCAAAGGCAACAACCTGAAGAACGTGGACATCAGCTTTCCGCTTGGAGAGCTGATTGTGGTGACGGGTGTGAGCGGTTCGGGAAAGTCTACTCTCATTAACGAAACGCTCCAGCCCATCCTCTCACAGCATTTCTATCGTTCGCTGAAGAAGCCGATGGCGTATGACAGCGTGGAAGGCATAGACAATATAGATAAGGTGGTGAACGTCGACCAGTCGCCATTGGGACGCACACCACGATCAAACCCTGCCACCTACACGGGCGTGTTCAGCGACATCCGATCGCTCTTCGTGGGTCTGCCGGAAGCCAAGGTGCGCGGATATAAGCCGGGACGCTTCTCCTTCAATGTGAAGGGAGGACGCTGCGAGACGTGCAAGGGCAACGGTTATCGCACGATAGAGATGAATTTTCTGCCGGACGTGATGGTGCCCTGTGAGGTTTGCCACGGCAAGCGATATAACCGCGAGACTCTGGAGGTGCGCTATAAAGGCAAGAGCATAGCCGACGTGCTGGACATGACCATCAATCAGGCTGTGGAATTCTTCGAGAACGTGCCTGCCATCCTACAGAAGATAAAGACCATTCAGGACGTGGGATTGGGATACATCAAGCTCGGACAGCCTTCCACAACGCTGTCCGGCGGCGAGAGCCAGCGCGTAAAGCTTGCCACCGAACTGAGCAAGCGCGACACGGGCAAGACGCTCTTCATCCTGGACGAACCGACAACTGGTCTGCACTTCGAGGACATCCGAATACTCATGGACGTGGTGCAAAAACTCGTCGATCGTGGCAATACGGTGGTAATCATCGAGCATAACCTCGACGTCATAAAACTGGCAGACCACATCATCGACATAGGTCCGGAAGGCGGAATAGGCGGTGGACAACTTGTGGCGCAAGGCACACCGGAGGAAGTGGCTAAGTCAGGAAAGGGATTTACGAGCAGGTTTATAGCTGAAGAGCTTGGCTTGAAATAAGCAAACATAATAAGGAGATAATAAATGAAAATAGAAATAAGAAACCTTAAGAAGATGTTCGGAACCAAGACAGCCGTGGACATAGAGAAGGCGGACATCAATGACGGAGAGATTCTCGGACTCGTGGGAAACAACGGAGCGGGAAAGACCACGCTCTTCCGCCTTATTCTCGACCTTCTGAATGCCGACGAGGGAAGCGTGCTGCTTACGCCGAACATGACGGACGGCACAGAACCGACACACATCAATCCTGCCATGAGCGAAGACTGGAAGCCTTTCACGGGATCGTACATTGACAGCAGCTTCCTCATCGACTTCCTTACAGCGGAGGAATATCTGGAGTTTGTGGGGAAGGTTTCGGGCATGTCGAAGGAGGATGTTCACAAGGAAATAGCCCAATACGAGACGTTTATGAACGGTGAGGTATTGGGACAGAAAAAGTATATACGCGACTTCTCTGCCGGTAACAAGCAGAAGGTGGGCATCGTGGCTGCATTGCTCACACGCCCGCAACTCGTCATCCTCGACGAACCGTTCAACTTCCTTGACCCCAGCAGTCAGAACCATCTGAAGAAGCTGCTCGTGGAATATAACAAGACGGAGGGTGCCACCATACTTATTTCGAGTCATAACCTGCAGCATACGACGGACATCTCTACGCGCATCACTCTTTTAGAGCATGGCGTCATCATCAAAGACCTCGACAATAAGGACGGAGGCGCAGAGAAGGAACTGGAGGAATATTTCAATGTATAGTCAATGGTCTATACATTATATAATAGTGCTCCCTACATTATCTTATAGCCATAAGCCGAGCGATACATGTCCTCCAGATAATAAGAGAGGCAGAAGAAGAGGGTTATCGCCACGTAAACAAGGACGAGTTGCGTGCCGCTGAAGCTGATGTTGTCAATGCTGGCACCCGGAAAAGTAGCAATCCAGTCGAGTGAAGCATTGAGAACAGCGACAATACGGTCGAGCACGTAGGCTATCAGACGCGGAAAGAACGGCAGACCGACGAACGCCATAATGTAGAAAACGAGCGACATATAGACTATGAGCGTGACGGCAGGGATGGCTATGTAGTTGGCTAAAAGGAAATAACAGGAGAAGCGCCCGAAATAATAAATGATGATGGGGGCTACCATCACCTGAGCAGCCATCGACACCTTGAACATCGTCCATATCCAGTCCACTACGCGATGACTCTGAAGATAACGCGGCTTGATGATATAATAGAAGCGCTCGTTGAACGCCAAGATGCCGAAGACGGCAAGGAACGACATCTGAAAGCCTACGTCCCAAAGGCTCATCGGATTGCCAAGGACGAGCACCACGACCGCTATGCCCAACGAATTGAGCGACTGCGGTTTGGCTGACATCAAGCCGAAGAAGGCAAAGCACGTATACATGACAGCCGAACGCACGATGCTGGACGACATGCCCACCATCAAGGCATAAGCCCAAATGGACAGAATAAGGACCAAATTGCCGATTATGAGACGACCCATAGACGACCCGAACGGGATGAGTATGGCGGCAAGAAGCATGAATATGATGCCGAGATGAAGACCGGAAAGAGCGAGCACGTGCGATACGCCCACTACTGAATAGGTTTCACGGGCTGCATCCGAAAGGGCTGTCTTATCGCCCAACGTCATCGCTCCCACTATGGCGTAAGCGTCATCACTCACCCCGTAGGCAACAAGGTGGGTCATGGCTTTACGCCGAACTCGGTCGAGCACGATGGACAGGCGTTTCGGCATTGACAGACTGTTAAGGCTGAGCACCTTGCGGGCACAACTGCCATAGGGGACATACGTGCGGGCTATCACGTCATGCACCTTCAGCCAACGCCCGTAATCGAAATGGCTGTCACGTCCTTTACCAGCCGTTCCCCTCTCCCACTCCGCCTTTTCCAGGCGCGAACATACCACAAGACCATCGCCGATGACAAGCTGACGTGCATCCACGCCCTTGCCATCGTCTTCATACTGATAGTCTTTTTTAGGAAAGAAGGCAATGATGCTGTGACCGGCAAGCCTTCCTTTCGTCACCGCAAGCTGGCACTTAACAGAACGTTCTTTCTCCACCGGTTGGGTTTCCACTACAGCCTCAAAAGTTTCAGGAGCATCGGAGAAAGTGACATTATAATCCTCAGGAAAACAAGTGGTACGCCACAAGCCTCCTGCCACCACCATAATAAAAAGCACAACAGTCTGAAAAATGGGATGCTTGCGCAAAAAGAAATAGGATGCGACAAACGCGGAAAGCAAAGCCACGTACGCCCACATCCACACACAAGAAGGAACGCGACAGTCCAAGGCATCGCCAATAAGCACTCCTACGACAAGGAACAAAGCCACACGCAGGAAGGGCCAAAGCTGTACACGTCCGTTAGTTATCATTAGCTGTTATCTTTATTATGGTATTCTTATAGTTTCGATCCTTCAAGTCGCTTAGGGCAGAAACTGTCGAAGGGACAGTCCTTGCAATGAGGCTTTCGGCTTGTGCAGACATAACGACCATGCAGGAGCAACCAATGATGGGCACGTGACAGACAGTCAGCCGGAATATGCTTCTTAAGCTGAGTCTCCACCTTCAGAGGCGTGTCGGCAGAAGCGGGGACGAGTCCGAGACGATGACTTACACGGAAGACATGCGTGTCGACGGGCATAGCTGCCTGTCCGAAAGCCACAGCCTGCATCACATTGGCTGTCTTACGTCCTACGCCAGGCAGACGCAGTAGACTATCGAAATCTTCCGGCACCTCTCCGCCATAATCTGCCACAATCATACGCGACAATTCGACAAGGTGGCGTGCCTTGGCATTTGGATAACTGACGCTCTTTACGTATTCGTAAATCTCAGCCTCATCAGCTTCAGCCATTGAACGGGCGTCAGGATAATGCGAGAACAGATCGGGCGTGACCATATTGACGCGCTTGTCCGTGCATTGGGCGCTTAGCACAACAGCGACAAGCAGCTGAAACACGGAGCCGAACTCAAGTTCAGTGGTCACTTCGGGATGCAGTTCGCGAAAGTACGAAAGCACACGAGCGTATAATTCCTTCTTTGTCATAACCATTTGTTTAGGCTGTAAAATTACAAAAATAAATGGTATGGGCAAAAGAAATGACAGGCTTACTAAAAAAAATAAGGCGTGGCAGAACATATAAACATAAGTCTATACGTTCCGACACGCCTTCAACATAATTATTCATTTGTCCCTTATATATTCTTATATATTAAGGAACCACCTTTCTCTTACTTCTTCTTAGCGTCCTTAGCCTTCTCTGTTGTGGCAGCGGGCTTGTAAGCCTTGTTCAGACCAGCGACAACCTCGTTGGTGATATCGTGTGCCTTGTCAGCATAGAGGATGTTGTCACCTGCCTTAGAGAGGATGAGAGTGTACTTCTTGTCCTTGTTGTATACGGCGAGAAAGTGCTGGATAGAGTCGCGAAGAGCTTTGTTATAGCTCTCTGTCTCCTGCTGGAACTCACCGCTCAGACGCTGGTTGAGCGACTGGAGGTCAGCGTTCTGTCTCTGAAGCTGAGACTGGATGGCCTGTGCCTGCTCACGTGTGTAAGCGTTCTGCTGTACCTTCTGCTGGAAGTTAGCTGCTGCTGCCTCGAGCTGCTGCTGCTTCTGTGCGAGAGTGTTCTGAATGTTCTGTCCCTTCTTCTGAAGAATCAACGAATAGTCCTTGCAGAACTTATACTGAGACATGATGCTGTCCACCTCTACGTATGCTATCTTTGTCTGTGTGGCTGCGGGCTGTTCTGCTGCGGGCTTCTCGTCAACCTGAGCCTTCGACTTGTCGCATGAAGACATTGAGAAAGCTGCAAGAGCAGCAATCGCCATTGTACCGAAACTGATTTTCTTGTTCATTTTTTTATAATTGTTTTCTTGTTTTTCTAATATGCACGGTTCTTCTCACGTGCCTCACGATCCTGATCCATCACACAGTGGATGCCCTGCTTGCGCAGTCCCGGATTGTCATGGACATGCTGTGAAGAGAACTTTCCGTTCTTTCGGATTATCACCTTCACGGACAACAGAGCGACAGAAACTGCCACTATTAATAATGTCAAGAGAAGAAGTTTTATCATCGCTTAAACGTTTTTAACTTTCTAATATGACTTAATAATTAAAATAAGTCAACTAATTTTGTTTTGTCTCCACTTTTCCATTATCTTTGCATTATCAATGCAAGATAAAGACGGAAATGCCTCCCTCTATACAAGGAACGGCATCAGACCCGCTCTCATGAAGCTAATGCAAAGGTAATGCAAATCAGCCGCATGACAAAATAAATTATCGAAAATTCAGATTATTGTACTTATAACATAAAGAAATTTAAAGAAAAAATGAGTAATTGCGAATTGAAACCTGCTCGCGTGTTCGAGCAGTTTGCTGAAATCAACAAAATTCCGCGCCCGTCAAAGCACGAGGAGCGCATGATTGAGTACTTACAGGACTTTGGTAAGAAACACGGATTTGAGACCGTAACCGATGAGACCGGTAATGTCATCATCCGCAAGCCCGCCACTAAGGGTCACGAGAATGCACCTACGCTTATTCTCCAGAGCCACATGGACATGGTGTGCGACAAGCTCGTAGACGTAGACATCGACTTCTTCAAGGACTCTATTCAGACTTACGTAGACGGTGAGTGGCTCAAAGCTAAGGGCACCACTCTCGGTGCTGACGACGGCATCGGATGTGCCATCGAGCTTGCCATCCTCGACAGCGACGACATCGAGCACGGTCCGCTGGAGTGTGTGTTCACACGCGACGAGGAGACCAGCCTTACTGGTGCTATGGGCATGAAGGCAGGATTTATGAAGGGCGACATGCTCATCAACCTCGACTCTGAGGACGAGGGTCAGATCTTCATCTCTTGCGCCGGTGGCAAGACCACAAGCGCCAAGTTCACCTTCGAGCGCGAAGAGGCTCCTGCCGGCTACTTCTTCCTCAAGGCTTCCATCAAGGGTCTGAAGGGCGGTCACTCTGGCGACGACATCAATAAGAAGCGCGCCAACGCCATCAAGATTCTCTCTCGCTTCCTCTACATGGAGCAGGACAAGATGGACCTTCGTCTGGCTCAGTTCAACTCAGGCAAGCTCCACAACGCCATTCCTCGTGACGGCATCATCGTATTCGCAGTTCCTGCTAACGAGAAGGAGACAGTACGCGTAGACTGGAATATCTTTACAGCTAACGTAGAAGAGGAGTTCCACGTAACTGACACAGCAATGGAGTTCGGTCTTGAGAGCACAGACGCTGAGACTGTTATCGCCAAGGATTGCTCAACACGCTTTATCCGCTGTATGCAGGCCATCGATAACGGCGTATTCGCAATGTGCCAGGACGAGGCTCTCGCATGGATGGTGGAGACATCCAACAACGTGGCAAGCGTAATCACTTCTGAGAACGAAATCAACATCGTGGCATCACAGCGCTCTAACGTAATGAGTAACCTCGAGAACGAGACCAACACCATCAAGGCTGTGTTTGAGCTGGCTGGTGCTGAGGTTAAGATGAGCGACGGCTATCCCGCATGGAAGATGAACCCGGACAGCAAGCTCACAAAGGTGGCTGTTGAGTCTTACAAGAAGCTCTTCGGCAAGGAGCCTATCGTTAAGGGCATCCACGCAGGTCTGGAGTGCGGTCTGTTCTCAGAGCGCTATCCGAACCTCGACATGGTTTCGTTCGGTCCTACTCTGCGTGACGTTCACACACCGGACGAGCGTCTGCACATCCCGACCGTACAGATGGTTTGGGATCACCTGCTCGACATCATGAAGAACCTGTAATAACAGAGAAGCTTCCAAACAAATAATATACTAAAAAAGGGAAGTCCGAACCGCAAGGCTCAGACTTCCCTTTTTTAGTTTTATCTCATTGACGTCTCGGACGTCTTTTAAGTATCAGAATTTTACATCACTCCGTCCTTGCGAAGCTTCTCCTGCCACTTCCATGCAGAGCGGAGCACATCCTCAAGCTTAGCCTCAGCCTTCCAGCCGAGCACCTTGTTAGCCTTGTCTACATTGCCCCAAATCTTCTCGATATCGCCCTCACGACGCGGACCGTACTTCCAGTTGAGCTTAACGCCAGTGGCCTTCTCGAAGGTCTCAACAATCTCCAGTGTAGAGTTACCGTTGCCGGTACCGATGTTGAAGTACTCCACGGCATCAGTATCCTCGTCGAGCACGCGACGCATAGCAGCCACGTGAGCCTTAGCGAGGTCAACTACATAGATGTAGTCGCGGATACATGTTCCGTCAGGTGTGTTATAGTCATTGCCGAAGATGGTCAGCTCCTTGCGGATGCCCA
>OHHE01000262.1_pt1 | contig 12451 bp, 9 predicted proteins | sample 1567971 | NCBI WGS metagenome assembly OHHE01 (sample SAMEA3879508, study PRJEB24766) | human gut metagenome | biome: human-associated habitat; feature: feces | place: USA | collected 1985/1987 | reverse complement strand
CCTGTACCTACAAATCGAAAGAGTCGTGCAAGGGACTTGCTGGCTTGTGCCCTCCGTCTGACATCTCCTGTACCTACAAATCGAAAGAGTCGTGCAAGGGACTTGCTGGCTTGTGCCCTCCATCTGTCACTTTCTGCACCATCCTCAATAGAATCAGGCTATGGAGGCGTGAATCGTAATGTGTTGTAAATGAATATGTTCGTAAAGGCTGCCCTCTGAAAATGACCGGCAGCCTTTCGTAACTCGCACTGAATCAATGGGTGTGATTCCACATTATGATTGTGAAGAAGACTGTGACCACTTGGTCAACAATCGAATCAATGTTGACTTTACGCTAAGTCGTCGGCCAGATTATCAACTTGTTCCTTTGTAAGTCCGCAGAACCGCATCACGAGTTCCTTGGCCATTCCGCCAAGAAGCATAGCTTTGGCTACCTCTGCCTTTCCTTCAGCTTTTCCTTCAGCCTTTCCTTCTGCTTTTCCTTCAGCCTTTCCTTCTGCCTTTCCTTCAGCCTTTCCTTTTGCTGTCCCGTCAGCGATTCCCTTTGCCTCTCCGTCGGCGTATCCTTTCTCGAAGCCCTTGCGCTCGGCGAATTCCCGCTGCGCCAGAATGTCCCACTCGTTCATCTTGTCAATCTCGTATTTAAGTTTCTTCTCCTTGTCGAACGCCGCGACCTCGCACGCCTCGGCGAGCCGCCTTGAGATCCCGCCGGCCTCCTCAATCCATTCGGGGACCCTTTGGAAGCCCTCACTGTTCCTGAATATGTAGAACAGCCTGTCGAACTCCGTCACGCACTCCTCCAGCGTCTTGGTGAACAGCGTCATCTCCACAAAGATAACACTAATTGTCTGATCCGCAACCATTCCGGTGCGTTTTTCGGAGAACCGCCAATACGAGATGAAGTGGTCGGTGTCCCAGAGGGACTCGTCGTCGTGCCTCAGGCGGTAGTTCAGGAACGACACCACATAGACAGGACGCAGCCCCTTGTACCGTTCCCCGTCCGACAGCTCCAGGTGATAGAGTCCTGATGCGTAATAGACGCACCTTTCGAAGAAGTTGTCCTCCTCGGCGGCCTGCATCTCCACAACAAAAGTTCTGCCTGATTTGTCACGGCAGACCAGATCCAGCACTGTCTTTTTCCCATAGGGTACATCCCGCCGCTGCTCGCGGTCGGAATATTCGGTGATGTCATCGATTCTGGCCTCTGAGGGTAGGATCATGTTCAGCACCCCGATTAGGATGTCCTTGTTGTTCCTGTCCGCGAATACGGCCTTGAAGCCCACGTCGCTCCTCAGGTTCACGAACGGAGCGAGTCCTTGTCTCTTTTCATTGAAATACATATGGTTCAAAATTTAAATAAATATTTGAACCGCAATAATATGCACAATAAACGTAAATAACGAAAAGAAACCTATAAGAAATATAAAAAACAGAAATTTATTCGTTAATACCACTAAAGAAACCACTTCGTCACGGCTGGCAAATAACATTTCACATAAACCAAGGATTCTGAGTTGTTTTGTATGATTGCCCAACTTCCATGATTCAATTGGTCACTTCGATATGCTCAGTGACCGGAATCGGCCGACAGCCTGTTTGCGGCACCATCGTCCCGTCGCCTGTTTGTAGAGCCATCGTCCCGTCGCCGATTCGCAGAACAATTGGCCGGTTGTTGATCTTGCCGGATCATAGGCCGGTAGCTGGCTTACCGAACCATAGGTCGCTGAACTTGTCGAAGTGCCGAAGCAACTGGGCTACTTCTTGCTTATAGTCGTCAGACAGTAAGGCCCGGAGTAAAGGACGGTGCCATTGCTGAAGAGTTTCTGTAATTCAGGGATTGTTTCCAGTCTTGACGTGCGTGTGATGATTGTCAGAGGCTTGTCGGAGGCGGAGACCGCTTCCACAAGGCGTTCCGGCTCCTTGCCGTAGTCGGTGATCTGACGGCCGATGTAGGCATCGATGTTCTCTGGTCTGTGCAGGAAGACCGTGGCGACATCGGTGCCTTCGGGAACCTTCGAGCAGATGGAGCCGTAGCCGATGTACGGATTGATGTCCTTGACGACCGCCGAAGCGGAGAACACCGCGAGGAAAAGACCTGCACCCAAAAGGAGTGCGGGAATATTCCAGACTTTCCGTTTGAGCAGGAACCATATTCCCAGAATATTCGCCAAAGTCAGAAGAATTATGCCGTTGATTATCGGGGCTTCGAGGGCGAAAGGATATTCAGTCAAAAGGTCATTGAGAGCCGGGATTTTGACAGCCCCGAAAAGAACCGGCAATGCGGCCAAACCAATGACTGTGAATATGATCGAGAATATTCCTACACCCCATCGCATCCATCCTCTCTCCCCGATGCGGTCAAGCACGATAGGAAACAGATAGAAGCAGAACGGGAAGACCGGCACGAGGTAGATCGGCAGCTTGGAACTGAAGGAGGACAGCATCGCGACTGTGGAGATGATCGTGCAGAGGAAAAGAATCTCTAAGTCGGAACGGCCCTGTTTTGGGCAATTCGACGCATCTGATGTGTCAGAAATACCGACTTTTGACTGTGCTTGGCCGGAAGTCTCTTCAACACATGTATTCCGAACCGGCAGCAGCGAGGCGACAAACGTCCCGACCAACAGCAGGCTGTACGGTGCCAGACACCAGATAATAGCCACGAGATAGAACCAGAACGGCTTGGCGTGGGTGAAGGCGTTGACGGCCCGCCCGACGGTCTGTTTTACCAAAAGGTTGTTGATGTACTCCGATCCGCCCTCGATCCAGACACAGCCGATCCAAAGGGCCGCAAGCCCGGCGATGATGCCCCAGGTCTTGAGACCCAGGTACTTGCGGAATCCTTTCCAATCCCGCTTGACCGCAAGGAACACCGCTATCGCCAGCGGCGGCATCAGTAGGCCTACGGGTCCCTTGGTGAAAAGGGCAAGGAAGATCCATAGCGGTAGCGTCAGCGAGTCCTGGCGCCGGGAGCCTTCGCCGGTATACATCCTGTAGAACGTCCAGAGAGCCAGCACGATGAACATACACATCAGCATATCCATCCTCAGCACGATCATAGTCCCGAGGAACATAACGCAGGTCAGCGTCATTCCGGCCAGAGCCATCCTGTCCATCGCTGACTTGCCTTTCATCACCCACTTGTCCATTATCCCCGTGATGACGAACGCCGGGATCAACGAGAACATCGAAAGAGCGAGGCAGCTGTGATGCCCGAACAGCAGCCTGCACAGCATCACGATCCAGAAATAGAGCGGCGGTTTGTCGGCATACGCCAGTCCGTGGTTGTAGAATGCGAATATATGTCCGTCCGCAAGGGCCTCGTTCGCTATGCTGAGATACCTCAACTCGTTGGACGGCGTGAAATCCCTTGTCAGCATCACCGGGAAAAGGCAGACGAAGGTGAAGGCGAAGACCGTCATCATAGGATGGCGGGTGAATATGTTGCCCTTCCCTGGCTGTAGAGTGTTATTTTTCATCTGAAGATTCTTTTTTGCCTGATCCAAGGATCAGATTCCTTATGTAAACCACAAACCCGAACATCTGGCCGAGGATCAGTACCGGGTCAAGCCGGATGATGCCGTAGATGATGATCATCCCGGAACCTACGATGCTGATGATCCAGAATCCCCTCGGAAGCACGGATGTATGCCAGTGGTGTGAGAAGGCAAACTGATAGACGAACCGCAGCGTGAACATCAATTGACCGGTTGAGCCGAACACCACAAGCCACACCGGAATGTCGCTGTTGCGGAAGAAGTTCTGTGAATATCCCCGGGCGTCCTTGAACAGAAGCATGGCGGCTACAAACGGAAGAGCTGCCAGCAGAACTCTTGTGAGGATCTTCATACGGTTCCATATCCCGTTGGCATTCAGGTTCCAAAGATAGATGAAGTAGGCGATGAACTGTCCGAGGATGATGGAGAAATCATTCCTCAAGACTCCGTAGATGAACATCAGGCATGCTCCGATCACGCTGAAGATCCAGTAGGACACCGGGGAGACCGATTCATGAGCCATCTCGGATTTCAGCCATTGGAGCGCTGTCCTTAATCCGAAGAATGCCTGGGCGGAGAAACCCAGGGTGAAGGTAAGCCAGGCGGGGATGTTGTCAAACATAAACCAGAATATTAATTCCGCTCCTCATCGACATTGCCCTTCCCCACGGAGTAGTTGATGTACCGTGGCTTCATCCAGCGGTAGGCGAAGCAGTCCGCGAACGGCCCCCAGAGCCTGTTCCAAAGATGAAACTTGGATGTGCCGGCCGTGCGTGGGAAATGCCTTACCGGAACCTGTCCGAAACTGCCGCCATCCTGGAGCAGGATAAGCGCCGGCAGGAATCTGTGCATTCCCTTGAACATCGGGATTTTCTTGGCCGCGTCCGTGCGGATGATCTTGAGGGGGCAACCGGTGTCCTTCGCCCCGTCGTGAGTCATCATATTCCTGAATCCGTTGGCGATTTTGGACTGGATCCGCTTGAATGCCGTGTCTTTGCGGTTCGCCCTGTAGCCAGTCATCAAGGTGTGTTCCTTCATTCCGTCCAGCAGCAGGTTGAAATCCTCCGGTGTGGTCTGAAGGTCAGCGTCCATATAGCCGACATATTCAGAGAAGGCATAGTCGAATCCGGCTTTTATCGCGGCGCTGAGTCCGGCGTTCTTTGAGAAGCTGATGTAGAAGATGTCTTTGTTGCGGGAGCAGACCTCCTGGATCAGTTTGAGGCTGCCATCTTTAGAACCATCGTCCACGAACAGCGCGCAGGTCTTGACCTTGCTGACAGGAATGAACTCGGTCAGAGCCTTTTCCAGATTGTGGATATTGTCCTCCTCGTTGAAGACAGGCACCACAATGGTTAGAGCATATTCAGATGTCCTGTTCATATTTGAATATTAACTTGATTTCTTGTAACTGATGATCGCCCAGCTTCCGAACGCGGCCGCGAAGCCGCACAAAGCGAGGAACTGAGGAATCATATCCACTAATTTACTACCTTTCAGGTAAACAAGACGCATCACCTCAATGAAATATTTAAGAGGATTGACGATTGTTATCGCTTGCGCCCAGTCCGGCATACTGCTGACCGGAGTGAACATTCCTCCCATCAGGAAGAAGATCATAATGAAGAAGAATCCCACGAACATCGCCTGCTGGATGGTCGAGGCGTAGTTCGAGATCACGAGTCCCAACCCGGACACCACAAGAATATATACTCCGGTGAAAAGCATAAGTGTCCAGATGCTGCCGGCCGGGGCTATTCCATATATGACTTTGGCGAGCAGCAGACTCAAACCCATTATCACGATGCCGATGATCCAGAGCGGGATCAGCTTTGCCAGAATGAATTGGAACTTGCCGACCGGGGTGACGTTGATCTGCTCGATGGTGCCGCGTTCCTTCTCCGAGACGATGTTCAAGGCAGGCAGGAAGCCGCACATCATCGTGATGGCGATCACGATAAGCGCCGGGATCATGAATGCCTTGTAGTCCAGGGACGGGTTGTAGAGATAGCTTTCCCGGGTGTCGAAACGGGTTCCGGCTGCACCGCCCTGGGATTTCACCCCCGAAACCGAGGCGACATATTCAGTGACAAAGGCATTGAGGTACTGGGAGCCGATGCTTCCCCTGGTGCCGTTGACGGTGTTGACCTTGATCCCGACGGGAAGCGGGTCGTCGGTGCCTTTGTCCGACTCAAGGTAGCGGGAGAATCCGGAGGAGATGGTCAGAATGGCGTCAGCGCCGCCGCGGTCCATGACAGCCTGCGCGTCTGACGGAGACTCGGTCACCTCCCGGATCTTGAAATAGCCGGACGAGGCGCATTTCTCCGTAAGCAAGGCCGACTGGTCAGACTGGTCGCTGTCCACGATCACCAGACTCAGGTTCCTCACCTCCATGTTCGCCACGAAAGGAAAGACCAGGATGATCAAAAACGGGAAACAGAGAACCATCCTCGGCATTCCAGGATCCCTTAGGAATTGCTTGAACTCCTTCTTCAACAGATACTTCCAAACTCTCATCTCACAACCTTGTCTTGAAATTCTTGATACTTACCACCAACAGAAAGACCATCATGCCGGTCAGGACGGCGAACTCCTTGGCGACCGCCTCAAGGCCGGCTCCCTGGATCATTATCTTCTTCACCATGATGATGAACCACTTGGCAGGGATGATGTCGGAGAGCATCTGAAGAGCGACCGGCATGCTCTCGCACGGGAATATGATGCCGGACAGCATCATGGTCGGCATTGTCAGTCCCATACCGCACAGCAGCATCGCCGTCTGCTGGGTCTTGGAGATGACCGACACAAGCAGTCCGAGTCCCAGTGACGAACCGACGAAAACGAGCGATACCAGGGACAGGAGCGTCAGGCTGCCATGGATCGGCACCCCCATGACAAAGTGGGCCAGAAGCAGGACGCTGACGAAATTGACGACCGACAGGGCAAGGTACGGAATCATCTTGGAAAGGATTATCCAGAACGGCTTGACCGGAGACACAAGGAGCAGCTCAAGCGTGCCGGTCTCCTTCTCCTTCACGATGGACACCGCCGTCATCATCGAGCAGATCAGCATCAGGATCAAGCCCATGACTCCCGGCACGAAATTGTAGGACGAGTTCATGGCCGGATTGTACATCAGCTGGACATTCGGCCTCATCGAAGCCTTAGGCTTCCCGGCAAGGCTCTCAGACAATGCCAGTTCCTCGCTTTGAAGCACTCCCTTGATGTAGCTGGTGACCACCTGGGCGGTGTTCGGATCAGAGCCGTCGCTCACAATGCGGACGCAGGCCTTACCTTCCGAGCCGGCCTTGCCGTCAAAGTCCGTCCCGAAGCAGAGCGCCGCGGCAGCCTTGCCTTTGCGGATCCTGTCCCGGGCCGGAGCGAAAGATCCGTGGATCTCGCCGACGGCGAGGTACTTGTTGCCCTCGATCCTGCTTATGACACTGCGTGCCAAAGGGTCACAGGCATCCCCGACCACATCGACGACGGCGTTGCTGACATCCGTGCTTATCGCGAAGCCGAACAGGATGATCTGCACAACCGGCATCACCAGAACGATCAGGGTGGTCCGGAGATCCCTGAATATGTGTCGGAACTCTTTCTGTATGAACGCTATTATCTCTCTCATGCCTCTCTCTCGGCCTTTCCGGCGATTTTTGTGAACACCTCATCCATGTCCTTGGCCCCGTAACGCTCCTTCAGGGCTGCCGGGGAATCCAGCGCCTCGATGCGCCCGTCCACCATCACGGAGACCCTGTCACAGTATTCAGCCTCATCCATGTAGTGCGTCGTGACAAAGACGGTGACACCCTTGGAGGCTGCCTTGTAGATCATTTCCCAGAAGTTCCTTCTCGTCACGGGATCCACACCGCCCGTCGGCTCGTCAAGAAACACTATCTCGGGATCATGCACCATCGCTATGCTGAAAGCGAGCTTCTGCTTCCATCCGAGCGGCATGTCCCTAACGAAGGAGTTACGGACATTCTCCATCGACAGAGCCTTCAGCATCCGGTCTGTCTTCTGGGCGATCCGCTTGCCGTCAAGCCCGTAGATGCCAGCGAAAAGCTCGATGTTCTCCCACACCTTCAGGTCGGGATAGAGGGAGAACTTCTGGCTCATGTAGCCGATGTGCCGCTTGATCTTCTCCTGCTCGTTGACGATGCTGTACCCCGCGACATCGCCCTGTCCGGATGTCGGACGGCTCAATCCGCAGAGAATGCGCATCGCCGTGGTCTTGCCGGCGCCGTTCGCACCCAGAAAACCGAATATCTCCCCCTTGCACACTTCAAAGGAGATGTCATCCACCGCGGTGAAATCCCCGAACTTTTTGACCAGATGGGAGATGCACACAGTCTTTATGTCCTTGTCCATAACGTCAGGCAATTTAGGAATATTCAAAATAAACTTCCTGTCAAACGCATTATTCCGCACCGGAGGAGCCTTCCGCGGCGGAAGAGGAAAGCCGGATGAAGCAGTCCTCGATCCCCGGAGTCATCCTCCGCACGTCGCAACCTTCGATTCCGGCACTCCGAAGAGCCTCGGCGAGTCCGGTCTCATCCGGCCCGTCGTCGGTGACAGACACGTGGCACGCGCTGCCGAACGAGCTGCAATCCAGCACTCCCCTCACACCGCGCAGCGCGCCGAGCGTCTGGAACATATTGCCGCCGCTCACTGAATATATCCGGTTCGGGAATCGGGAAATGATCTCCGCCGGACAGCCGAGTCCGATGACACTGCCGTCAAGAATCATGGCGATGCGGTCACAAAGACTGGCCTCGTCCATGTAAGGAGTCGAGACCACTATCGTCACGCCCCTGTCCCTGATCTTTTTGAGCATAGCCCAGAACTCCTTGCGGCTCACGGCGTCGACACCGGTGGTCGGCTCGTCAAGGAACAGCACCTCGGGATTGTGGACAAGGGCGCAGCAAAGCGCCAGCTTCTGCTTCATTCCGCCGGAAAGAGCGCTCGCCTTGCGGTCCTTGAACATCTCGATCTGTGAATATATTCCCTTGATGGTCTCGTAGTTCTCCTCGATGGTCGTACCGAACATCGTGGCGTGGAACTTCAGGTTCTCCTCGACGGTAAGATCCTGATACAAGGCAAAATGCCCTGGCATATAGCCGATCCTTCCCCTTATCTCGCGATAGTCACGCACCACGTCCAGCCCGATCACCGTCGCGGAACCGGAGTCAGGGAGGGTCAGGGTGGTCAGGATCCTGAACAGGGTGGTCTTCCCCGCTCCGTCAGGGCCGATGAGGCCGAACAGCTCACCTTCCCGGATGTCGAAGCTTATGTCCCTCAAGGCTTTGACCGACTTGTAGGACTTGCTTACATCTTTAATCTCTATCGCAGTGTCTCTGTCCATGGCTACCTCCTCACATAGGCGTACATTCCAAGACGAAGGGTTCCGTCATTCGGCACGGCCACCTTGACGGCATAGACCAGATCCGCCCGCTCGTCACGGGTCTGGATGTTCTTAGGGGTGAACTCCGACTGTTCGGAGATCCAGATCACACGTCCCTGGATGCGCTTCGGTGAAGCGGTCCCGTCATCCGGAATCACGGTCACCGTGTCGTTCAGCTTCAAGCCGGACAACTGCGCCGAGGAGAAATACGCCCTGACGTACATCTGGTCCAGGTCGGCGACCTTGAAGAGCGGCTTGCCGAGGGTGACGAACTCACCGGTCTCGGCGTAGCGTGTCAGCACAGTCCCGGAGACCGGAGCGACGATGCGGCATTTCGCAAGCTGATCCTCAAGCCTGGCGAGCTGGATCTCATAGCCCTGGACCTCGGATCTCACGGAAGCGTTGCCACGCTCCCAGCTCTGGGTCTGTGCGGCTATCTGCGCCTTGAGGACGGCGATCTTGTCCGTGAGGTCATCCACCTGCTTGCGGCTGGTGGCGTTGCCTTCCAACAGTTTGGAGTACCTTTCGTACTCACTCTGAAGGTTTTCCAGCTGGCTGAGGTTCGGCTGGCCTTGCTTCTTGATGTCCACCAGCCTGGACGACGATCCGGCGATGCGCTCGCGCAGCTCCATTATCTGAAGGTAGGTCTGGACAGAGTCCAAGGCTCCGAGGAGCTGTCCCGCCGTCACCACCTCGCCTTCCTCCACAGCCATGGACAGGACACGTCCGGCATTCTCGGCGGACACGGTCACCTGAGTGGCGTCAACCTGACCGCATGCGTCATATTCAATGTTCTTTCCACATCCGGCGGCGACCAGGGCCAACGCCGCGAAAACAAGTCTGCTTTTCATATTCATAATCATTGTCATGTTCTTTGTCATTGTACTCCAAGTGTTTGCCTCAGGTCAAGCAAGTCCATGATGTAGGTCACCTTGTGGACATTGTAGCTAAGGCGCGCCTTGAACTCCTCGTCCAGCAGGGAAAGGTAGTCGTTGACCGCGATCACACCCTCCTTGTACTGCCTCTCGCCCGTCTCCCTGATGCTGCCGCGGAGGGAGATTATCTCCTCGTCGCGCCTGAGGACATCCTCGTCCTTCTCCACCTGGCTCCGTTTCTGGACAGCCTCCATCGAGGTGTTAAGCATGAAGGACTCGCGTGTCAGCTCAAGCTTGCGAAGATCCGAATCCGACTTGCGCCGGTCGTTCCTGAGTGTGTAGAGCGCTCCGAAATCCCACTGGAGCCTGACACCGGCCACGAAGTACGGATCGAAACTACCGGAGAGCATGTTCAGTCCCGGACGGCCGTAGCCAGCCTGCAGGTTGAGGTTCAGACGCGGCCACAAAGAAGTGTTGAGCAGATCCTTCTGCGCCTGCAGCTGCACCGCCTGGGCATCATAGAGGGCGAGCTCGGGACGCTTGATCTCCATCGCCAGGTTGCTTTCCGGCTCCGGCTCGACAAGGGTCAGACCCGTCATGTCCTGCCCGGTAAGCAGACCCAGCATCCGCAGATAGGCCTTCCGGTCCGTCTCCAGGGCGGCCTGCTGCTGCTCGCAGGTAAGGATGTTCACCCGGATCTGGTCGAGATCCGATGGCCCGGCCATGCCGCCGTCCACCAATGTCTGTACCTCTTTCTGATTGCGGGAGAGGTTGGACACCAGCACGTTGTTCAGCTCTATCTGCTTGTCCAGCAAGATGATGCCAAGGTAGATCGACTGCACCTTCGAACGGATGGAGTACATGTTGACCTCCAATTGCCTACGCTTTACCTCGGCTCCTGCCTTGATCTGACGGCCTTTGGCCGCGGTCGCTCCTCCGTCCCAGATCTGCTGGGTGAGGTCGGCGGTCACTCCGTACTGGTCATGCGGAATGTCAAACTCGAAGCCCGGCATGTCAAAAGGCATCTCGACCACATCGGACTGCCAGGTCGCCTTGGCGGAAATGTTCAGCCGCGGCACCCAGGCAAGCGAGGCGTTCTTAAGATCATAACCCTGACAGGCGTCGATCAGCCCCTTCTCCTTGATCTGAGGATAGTTCTCGTAGGCCATCCTGACACATTGGTCAAGAGTGGTCTGTGAATACGCCTGTACGCAGACCAGCAACGTCAGAGCGAGTGTTTTCCATTTTAACTTCTTCATATTCATAGGATTGTCACATTATCACTTGAACAGGCGGCAGACAATCAGTTCCACAGCTTCCTTTTTGCGCGCCTCCAGGTACTCCGCCCTGCGTGTGCCTTCCACTCCCAGCACATTGCTGACAAGAGGATCAAAGAAGAACGGAGCCGCACACACACTCACGATGTCGCCGATCAGTTCCTCGAACGTGATGTTCCGGATCCTCCCGTTCACGACTTCCGACTCCGTTCTTTTCCTGTGGGTGTCCAAGGCGGAGGACATGTAGCTTCCGATCTTCGACACGTAACTTTCCATCAGGTCAGGGCGCTCCTTCGCGACCTCAAGCAGCAGCGACAGCTGTCCGCTGTGGGCGCTGAAGAAGTCGAAGCAGATCTCCGTCGTCTTCCTGATAAGGTCGGGCTGGAATATGTCCGTCACCATTATCGACTTGAGACTCTGCAGGATCTCCTCCAAATAGGTATCAAACACCTTTAGGAATATCTGATCCTTCGTCCTGAAATAGTAGTGCAGCATGGCATGGGTGACACCGGCCTGTGCCGCTATCAGCGTCGTGGTGGCGCCTTTGAATCCTTTCTCGGCGAACAGCATCTCCGCCGCCTTCAGGATGTCCTGTTCCTTGTTTTCTTTTTTCGACATTGCCTTTTGATTAACAATATTGTTTAACACGACTGTTAACACAGCAAAGATAGTGTTGTTTCTCAAACAATCAAAGATATTCCTGAAATATTTTCAAAAACGTTGCAATTCTCAAAAAATGGCTATCTTTACCTTATGAATAAGAGAAAGCACATCATCACCATCGCCGCCGTCCTGGCGGCTGTTTCTATGAATATGACCGCTCAGCCGGCCCAAAGAAACCTCTGGAACGACGGATGGACGTTCACCAAGGACGGGGAAAGCCGTGTCCTTGACCTGCCTCATGACTGGGGTGTGGACGGGCCGTTCGTGCAGGAGTACCCCGGGGAGACCGGGAAACTGGCATGGTGGGGCAAGGCGGAATATTCAAAGATTCTTTCCGTGACGGCGAAAGACCTGAGGTCGGGAAAGCGGTTTCTCCTCGATTTCGGCGGAGCGATGTCCTATGCCAAGGTCTTCTGTAACGGGAAGGCCGTCACCGAATGGCCGTACGGGTACGCCTCGTTCCGCGCGGATCTGACTCCGTTCGTCAAGGAGGGGGACAATCTGGTCAAGGTCACGCTGGACAATCCCGGGGAGTCCAGCAGATGGTATCCCGGAGGAGGAATCTACCGGAACGTGTACCTGACGAAGGCCGGCCCCGCCGGCGTGGCGCAGTGGGGGACGTTCGTCTCGACGAAAGGAAATGATGTCAGCATCGGGATCACGCTACGCAACGCCGGGAAGGCTGTGGGAGGAACAGTGCGCACGGAGATCGTCAGGGTCATCAATCCGGGTTCTTCG
>OHHE01000261.1_pt1 | contig 12461 bp, 7 predicted proteins | sample 1567971 | NCBI WGS metagenome assembly OHHE01 (sample SAMEA3879508, study PRJEB24766) | human gut metagenome | biome: human-associated habitat; feature: feces | place: USA | collected 1985/1987 | reverse complement strand
AAAGCCCTGCCTAACATAGCAGACTAACAGCTAAACTGCAATTTATTCCTGTTCCCATTAGAATCATATTTCTGAGGACTATATTTTACAATCTCTTGCCGATTCATCTTATTAAAATCTTTAGTTACATTTGCAGGAACTCTCCGAGATGAATGTGCTTTATTCCGTCAACATTGCTTCCGCTTGTCCATTCGTCAAGACTAACCACATATTTCGGATAGTTGTCGGCTATACTCTGTAGGTTGCCGAATTCGCGCTGACGTGTGGCTTCATCATTCATCAGATATGATGATTGGATGTATACCACTTCATCGTTCTTGCGAGCAACGAAGTCCACTTCACGTCCACCTGCCAGCTGCCCGGTGAACACCTCGTATTGTTTATTGGCAAGATGCAGGTAGATGGCATTCTCCATTAGTTTATGAATGTCACTCTGCATGTTGAATCCGAAATGACAGTTGCGCAGACCGAGATCTTCGAAATAATACTTGTCACCAATCTCAAATGTCTTCAGTCCGTTCACATCTATTCGGCGTACCTTATTGATAAGATACGCGTTATGCAGTGCTCTGAGATAGTTTATCACTTGCAGCGGAGAGATGTTCACGCGCTGCGACTTGAGATAACGGCTGATATTGTTGGCTGAGAAAAGATTGCCCACGTTGTCAGCTGTATATAATGCAAGTGTTTCCAGAAAGTCCACATTGCGTATGTTCTCACGCCTTACCACATCCTTGAGCATAATTGTGGAGTAGACATTGCGCAGATATTCAAATACGATGTCGCGCTGCAATGGCAGGTTGCTCAAGTAAGGCAGTCCGCCGAAAGTAAGAAAGTCGCGCAGGGTCTGTGTGGATGGTGTCAGACGGTTAAACTCCATAAACTCCTTATATGAAAGGCTGTGTATATGAAATTCGATGTATCTGCCGGAAAGATACGTTGAGAGCTCGCTCGACAACATTGTGGCATTGCTACCTGTAATGAAAATGTCGCAAGCGTCCTGGGCTTGAAGGCTGCGCAGCGTATGCTCAAATCCATTGATGTCCTGCACCTCATCAATAAAAAGATAGTTGGCACAGCCCTCTTTCAGGTGTTCCGTCACATAAGCGGTAAGTTCCTCATTAGTACGTATAAAGGCAAATTCCTCCAATTCTTTGTTTATACATATAGTATTGCTGTTGCTATGTGTATGCTCTATGTGCTCTTGTATCTGCCTAAGTATGCAACTCTTTCCGACACGTCGTTGACCTGTCAGCACCTTTATTATGTTCTTGTCTATGAACGGGGTTATCCGTTCCGTATAGTCTTGACGGTTGATAAGCTTTATCATAAGGCAGTTTTTTTATTAGTTATACTTAAAACTTTATGCAAATATACCGATTTTATTAAGTATACCAAACAAAAACACGTCAAAGCACTGTTTTATTAGTTATACTTAACAAAAACACAAGGCGATTCTCTCCTAATTAAATTTATAGGATAAATCATGTCTTCATGTCTTCTTGTCTAAAAAACAGTCTTCGTGTCCACCATGCAAATATTGTCAGGCAGTGATTCTTCTCAGCCCCCATAATGCTGAGAAAAGCATTGCTATGCCTGAAACCCAGGAGATGGCAGCACAGGCTATGATGCCGAGCTGCTGTGTGAAACCGGCTACGACGAATGTCAGGAACGACACTGCGGCTACTGTCAGGGCGTATGGCAACTGCGAAGACACGTGGTGAACGTGCTTGCATTCGGCACCTGCCGATGCCATGATGGTGGTGTCGGATATCGGAGACACATGGTCGCCGCAGACAGCACCTGCCATGCAGGCTGAGATGGAGATGATGCGGAGCGGTGCGGCAGCAGGGAATACGGCGATGCAGATAGGGATGAGTATGCCGAACGTTCCCCAAGAGGTGCCGGTGGCAAAGGCGAGCAACGCTGCAACGATGAATATGATTGCCGGCAGCAGCATCTGCAGTCCAGAGGCAGTGCTTGCCACAACGCCCGATACGTATTCGGCAGCGCCAAGAGAGTCGGTCATACTCTTCAGTGTCCATGCAAGGGTGAGAATCAGTATGGCAGGAACCATTGCTTCGAAGCCTTTGATAAGACAGCTCATGGCATTGTCGAACTTCAGTGTGCGGCGTGCTACGAACATCGCTATGGTGAGAATCAACGCTGCAAGCGATCCGATAACCAGTCCTACAGAAGCGTTGCTTGCTGCAAACGCATCCACGAAGTTGTGGTAGCAAGTGCTTGTTGCGTCGAAATAGCCTCCCGAGTAAACCATGCCAGCCATGCAGAACACGATGAGCATAAGAATAGGCACTACAAGGTCGGCAACCGAACCGTTTGTCGATGCCGGCTTATTGCTGTCTTGCTTTGCACCGACGCCATGTTCTACGATTTGCAGCTTGGTGTCAATCACCTCGTCCACCTGACCGCCAGTGCGCTCGTACCATTCCTGCAGACGTGCGTCGTACTTGCTCATTGCCTTGAAGTCGAATCCGGACAACACAATCATGAATATGAAGATGATTGTGAAGAATGCGTAGAAATTGAACGGTATAGCCTGGCAGAACAACGCCAGACCATTCTCGCCGCCCGACACGAATCCCGACACGGCTGCCGCCCAGCTCGATATGGGCGATATGATGCAGACCGGAGCTGCGGTGGAGTCGATAAGGTAAGCCAGTTTTTCTTTTGTCACGCCATGGCGCACGGTTATCGGACGCATCACCGAACCTACGGTGAGGCAGTTGAAATAGTCGTCGATGAAGATGAGCAGACCAAGAATGATGGTTGCAATCTGTGCTCCTATCTTTGTCTTGATGTGCTTGGAAGCCCAGCGTCCGAAGGCTGCTGATCCGCCAGCCTTGTTCATTAGCGACACGATAGAACCCAGAACGACGAGGAACACGATGATGCCCACGTTCCAAGGGTCGGACAGGCAGGAAATAAGGCCATAATGCTTGGCATCAGTCCCCGTTCCGACGGTGTCGTTGAGCAGATGAGTCAGGAATCCTTCAAGACCAGTGCCCATTGACATACTATATAGTATGGCGCCGAGCACGATGCCTATGAACAACGATGAATATACCTCCTTGGTCTTCAGAGCCAGCGCAATGGCCACGACGGGAGGAAGAAGAGACCAAATGGTCCCGATGAAATTGAAATCCATAATCTTTTTACCCCTTGATGTTTTTCGTGTTGCAAAGTTAAGGCTTTTATGTTGAAAGCGGCAAGGGTGGAAAGCGTAAATAAACGAAAAAAAACGAAAAAAAAACTCGCTGTAAGTTCCCGATATGGAACTACAGCGAGTTTTTTATTTATGGTTGCTTGCAGTGCTGCGGGCATTTTTGCCCGCAGCTCCTACTGTTAGCTTTTTATTTAGACAATCAGTGACCACCGATAGCCCACCACAGCGGAGTGAGGTTGCTATCTACGCCACCCTTCAGGAAGCTTACAGCCTTCTGATAGCCTGCTGCGTCAGAAGAAGAGAGGCTTGAAGGATACTTGAAGCGCTGTACGAAGAGGCTGATGCTCTGTGCGCTCTTGTAAGAATCCTTTGTCCAGTCCTTCATGTCTGTGATAGACATTGTAGATGTAGGAATCTCCCAGAACGGCAGACCGAGACGACGGTGGTTAGACCAGTTCTCCTGCGGCAAGTACGGAGTATTTGCGATGTAGAGCTGTGTGATGATCTTTGTCAGGTGGTCGTTGAGAGCCGGAGTCTTAGCTACCTTAGCGTAAAGAGTGTTCTGAGCCTTCGGATACTCGTATGTTACGGTCTCGTTAGCACCAGTGTAACCGTTCTTTACGGTCATAGTTGTAGCTGTAGGCTCTGTGGTGTGGCTCCACTTAACAGAAGTACCTACACGGTTGTAGTCCTCAGAAGCGATGTAAGCGTCGTACAGATCCTCGATGCCGTTATACTCGAAGCTTGCCTTGATGCCTGCATAGTAAGCAGCCTCAGCGGTTGTGCCGACGTTCCATCCGCGCTCTGCAGCCTCAGCTAAGAGGAAGTAAGTCTCCCACGGACCGAAGAAGAAACGCTTGTTCTTGCTGTTGCGATATTCGTCAGCAAGAGCAGGATAAGTGCCTACGTAGCCGTTTCCGCCAAGATCAGAACCACCGACGATACCGTTGGCAGTGAGCTTTTCATCGTTATTGTAACCGGCTGTCAGACCGTTCCAGCAGAATGTAGCGTCAACAGTAGCTAACGCTGTCTTGCTCTCGTCGCCGTCAGCCCAAACCTTCTCCACCTGAGGAGACTTCTTGCTCAGGAATGCGCCAGCATAACCACCCTGAATGCGGTTGCTGTAGTCGCCCGGAAGGAAGTAGTAGCGCAGGGCACGCGGGTCAACCTTTGAAGGCAGACCGTCGAAGAATATCTGCTTTGTGGGGTTGTCGGTGTAAGCCTCCCAGTGATTCTCGAACTTCTGACCGAGATATGTGGAAGCGTCCTTTACATAACCTGCATAACGGCTCTCCACCTCGTTGCCTTCCTTGTCCGTTGTAGTGCTCTTCACGAACTTAGCAACAGCGTCAACGGAAGCGGTGCCACCGAAGTTGGTGGTGAGGTTAGCCATTGTTGCAGACATACTCTGGATGTCCCAAGAGCGACTCATCGGACCTGACCAGTCGCTCCAGCCGTCATACTCCTGCACGGCAGCAGTGCCGTCCACGGTTCTGATACCAGAGCCCTGAGCTACAGCAGCCTCAAACTCGCTCTTTGCCTTTGCGGGGTCAGCCTCAGACAGACGCATTGCGAGACGCATGCGCAGAGAGATACCATAGTTCTTCCACTTTGTAGCGTCAAACTCGAATACGGGGTCGTTTTTCTTCTCAGTATCGTCAGGAGCAACGCTTGTGTTGATGCCGTTGATGGCCTGAGCAAGCTCGTCAAGCATCCAGTAGTAAGCGTCCTTCTCTGAGCTGAACTCCGGGTTTACGCCCTGGAAGCCGTTGAGAGGAGCCGGACCGAAGTTGTCCACGAACTGAGCCATCATCTGAACGCGCCAGATGCGAGCCATAGAAAGCAGGTTAGGATAGAACTCTGTCTCGTGAGCTGTCCATGTGCCCTGAGGCTCCTGAATGAGCTTGATACATGTGTTGGCGTCACGCATCCAGTTCGACTGGTATCTGAAGATATCAGAATAGAATCCGTCGTTGGTCTTTCCTGCGGAAACGTTGTAGCCGTCCTCGCCGTCCTGACGTGCAGCAGCTGCCCACTCGATAACGAAGAGACGCTCGCCGATATGCGGGTCCATCTGTGCACCCTTTATCGAGGTAAGGAGCGAATAGTAAGGCTTGATCTTGTCACCGCCAGTCGACAACGGGCTGTTGTTTATATCGTCAAAGTCGTTACATGAAGTCATCACTCCGCCGAGAGAGAGAGCCATCATGGCTGACATTATTAATTTATTCGTTTTCATAAATATCTGTCAATTTAATGAATTAGAAACCGATTGAAACATTGAATACGTAGCTACGTGTAGTAGGCAGACCGGCATACTCGAAGCCAGTGGCATTGGTACTTGTAGCAAATACAGACTCTGGGTCAACACCGTTCATCTTGCTGTGGATCATCCATACGTTGGTAACAGTGAATCCTGCCTTGAGCGACTGGATGATAGTGCCGTTGAGCACCTTTGAAGGCACTGTGTAGCCAAGCGAGATGTTACGCAGACGGATGTTTGTAGCGCTGTATGTGTTGGCCTCGCCGATACCCATGTTGCCGGCACCAGCCACTGCGCTCCAATACTGCTGTGTGGTGATCTTGTTGGCGTTCTGTACGTACTCGCCTGTAGCGGCGTCGCGGTATACACCCTTGACAACCATGTCGTTAACACGCTTGCCACCAGGAGCTGTTGCCTCTGCAGTACCTGAGCGCTGCATCATAGCGTTGGTTCCTGAGAATATCTCGCCACCGATGCGGGCATCAATCTGGAAGCTAAGGCTCCAGTCCTTATAACGGAAGCTGTTGGTAAGACCCATGTTGCATGTAGCCTGCTGGTCACCGATTTTCTCCAGCTCACCGGTACCCTGAGGCAGACCATCGGATGTGAGGAGGAGCTGTCCGTAGTAGGGGCTGCTCTTGTCAGTAACGCGGAGGAACTTGGTGCCCCAGATCTCGCCGTAGTTGCCGCCCTTCATGGCGTAAACCTTGATGTTGTCGTAGCCACCGAGCTCGTAGCGGTCAACGCCCTCATAGAGGTCCTTGATCTTGTTGCTGTTGTGCGATACGTTATAGTTGATGGTCCACTCGAAGTCCTTTGTGCGGATAGGAGTAGCGTAAGCCATCAACTCGACGCCCTGGTTCTCGATGTCACCGGCGTTGATCTTCTTGCTGCCATAGCCGGAGAGTGAGTTCATCGGCAGGTTGAGCAGCTGGTTTGTAGCGTTCGACTTATACCAAGCGAAGTCGAGTCCCAAACGGTTGTTGAGGAACTTGAGCTCAAGACCAACCTCCCATGACTTGATAAGCTCGTTCTTCACGTTCTTGTCGAAGAGAGTGTTGCCGCTTGATGCGGTGATGCCTGAGTGGTCGTCCTTACCGGTTGAGTAGAGGTTGTAAAGCTGGTACGGATCCATGTCGTTACCCACCTCAGCGTAAGAAGCGCGGAGCTTACCGAATGTGAACCACTTCGGCATGGTCATGTTATACTTGTTGAACATGTCAACGAAGAGCACAGATGCCGAAACTGACGGATAGAAGAATGAGCGGTGCTCCTTGGCAAGGGCTGACGACCAGTCGTTACGGAACGTAGCGTCAAGGAATGCCCATCCGTCGTAGTTGAGTCCTACAGTACCATAGAGAGAGTTGATCTTCTTCTCTGTGTAGATCTGAGAGATAGAAGGCTTGTCCTTACCGTTGTTCAGCGAGAAGAGGTTGGCAATTACGAGGTCAGTAACGCTACTGTTCAGACCTGTCTTCTTTGTAGCCATGAGGTTGCCACCGAATGTGGCTGTAGCGCCGATCTTGTCGATGAGGTTGTCCTTCGTAGCTGTAAGAAGGAAGCTGAAGTTGTTCTCGTAGAAGTGGTTGATGTTCTGGCCGTACTTAGTAGGAACATGAGAGTTGCCTGCGTATGTGCGGTTGGTGGTCTCGAGCGTATACATATCGGTACCGGCCTTGATCTCTGCTGTCAACCAAGAGAACACCTTATACTTCAATGATGCGTTCATCAAGAAGCGGTCACGCTTGTCGTCAGAGAGGTTATACTTGCTCATCCAGTACGGGTTGTTGCCGTCCTTGTTCCACCATATCATCTGGTTGTTCTCGTCCACGCAGTTCTCTAAGTCGCGGATGTCGAGAGTGGTCGGGAAGGTATACATACCAAGAGCCGAGTTATTGCTGTTGTTACCCGAAACAGGACGGTTGTCAGCCTTGTTGCGGATATACTGCACCTTGGCGTCGAAAGTCCATGCGTCGTTCTTGCCGAAGGTGGTAACGCCGCGGAGCATCATGTTGGTACGGTTGAGCTTGGCGCCCGGAGTCATCGACTTGTTGTTCATGTTAGTAACAGAAGCATAGATAGATGACTTGCCGAACTGCTGAGAGAGAGTCACGTTCTCCTGAATCTCAGTACCGGTGCCGAAGTAGTTGTTGAGGTTGTCATAACGCTGCATAGCCACTTCCTTGCCGTCCCAGCGTGTATAGGTCTGACCCTCGATGCGCGGACCCCAGCTCTGTGTGCTTGTTGCGTCATACTGACCCTTCGTACCCTGACCGTATGTGGTCTGCATCTTAGGAGATGTGAAGAGTGTCTCGGCGCTTACTGTACCGGTGATGGTGATGCCAAGACCCTTTGTCTCACGACCCTGCTTTGTGGTGATAAGGATTACACCGTTACCTGCACGTGAGCCGTAGAGGGCAGCTGCAGAAGCACCCTTGAGCACTGACATTGACTCGATGTCCTCGGGATTGATGTCCGAAAGACCGTTACCCATATCCGCAGACGGGTTCCAGTAGTCGTTGTTTTCTGCACCGGTGAAGTTATCCATAGGCACACCGTCCACTACGATAAGCGGCTGGTTGAGACCTGTGATTGAGTTGTTACCACGGAGCTGAATCTTAGAAGAACCGCCAGGGCCGTTGCTTGAACGTGTAATCTGCACACCGGCAATCTTACCGGTCAATGCGTTAGCCACGTTGCTTTCATGAGCGTTTACAAGAGCGTCGCCCTTTACGTCCTGAATGGCGTAACCGAGTGACTTGCGCTCACGCTTGATGCCGAGAGCCGTTACCACGACCTCGTTGATCTGCTTAGAGTCGTCGCTGAGCGTAACCTTGACGGGCTTGCCAGTCCACTCCACCTCCACCGGTGTCATACCGAGAGATGTAACACGGAGCACTTCGCCCTTCTTTACGCCGTTAAGGGTGAAGTTACCATCAATATCCGTAACCGTACCCACACCGTTCTTGCCTTTAACAACAACCGAGGCACCGATTACCGGCTCGCCAGTTGCGTCAAAAACAACACCCTTACATTCTGATTCAGCCTGTACATTCTGAATAACAGCATGCGAAGTAACTGTTCCAGCATGAACTGCGCCCATCGGTAATGCCGAAAGTGCAAGCAGCATACCTACTGTTTTGACTTGTTTTGACATAGATGTTTATTTTTAATTAGTACTAAATGATATTAGTTTCGATTTTTTTTAGATAAAGAGTTTGTTGATAGCAATGTTTTAATTTACATTTTAATCAGAAAAATGAAAATATACTGCTATTTAGTTTTCTTACCATTAAAATATTGTAAACTGAACATTGCTTTAACGGTACAAAATTATAATTTTTTCTTGAAAAAGACCAAGATTTCTAAAAGAAAATTAAATATTCTCACAAATATTCTTCATATTATATATTAATCAAGATGCCGTAATATGTGTCGTTATCTGTTTTTTTCCGTTATTTTTTTAACCGGCAACACAAAAAAATGGTCCGACTCATACATTAAACATGCAAGAGTCGGACCATAAAAATTCTGTCTATGTCTTGTCATTCTGTGGCTACGCTGTGGTTAAGCGCAGCACACGGAACGTTGGGATTTAGAGCTGGGGACCAGCAGCAACGAGAGCCTTACCAGCCTCGTTGTTGGTGTACTTAGCGAAGTTCTTGATGAAGCGAGCAGCAAGATCCTTAGCCTTCTCCTCCCACTGAGCAGCCTCAGCGTAAGTGTCGCGCGGATCAAGAATCTCTGTAGCTACACCAGGAAGCTCTGTCGGCACCTTGAAGTCGAACATCGGGATCTGCTTTGTAGGAGCCTTGTCGATGTCGCCGCTGAGGATAGCGTCGATGATACCACGTGTGTCGCGGATAGAGATACGCTTGCCAGTACCGTTCCAACCTGTGTTAACGAGGTAAGCCTTAGCGTTGTTCTTCTCCATCTTCTTAACGAGCTCCTGAGCATACTTAGTCGGGTGCAGCTCGAGGAATGCCTGGCCGAAGCAAGCTGAGAATGTCGGAGTCGGCTCTGTGATGCCGCGCTCTGTACCAGCGAGCTTAGCTGTGAATCCTGAGAGGAAGTAGTACTGTGTCTGCTCCGGTGTCAGGATAGAAACGGGAGGCAGTACGCCGAATGCGTCAGCTGAGAGGAAGATAACCTGCTTAGCAGCTGGTGCAGAAGAACCCTCCTTGATGTTGTTGATGTGGAAGATCGGGTAAGAAACACGTGTGTTCTCTGTAACGCTCTTGTCAGCGAAGTCGATCTTGCCATTAGCGTCAACAGTTACGTTCTCGAGGAGAGCGTCGCGACGGATAGCGTTGTAGATATCGGGCTCTGACTCCTTGTCGAGGTTGATAACCTTAGCGTAGCAGCCACCCTCGAAGTTGAAGATGCCGTTGTCGTCCCATCCGTGCTCGTCGTCACCGATGAGGAGACGCTTCGGGTCGGTAGAAAGAGTGGTCTTACCTGTACCAGAGAGACCGAAGAAGATGGCTGTGTTCTCGCCGTTCTTGTCGCAGTTAGCAGAGCAGTGCATAGAAGCGATGCCCTTGAGCGGGAGGAAGTAGTTCATCATAGAGAACATACCCTTCTTCATCTCACCACCGTACCATGTGTTGATGATAACCTGCTCCTTAGATGTTACGTTGAAGGCAACGCAAGTCTCTGAGTGGAGGCCGAGCTCCTTGTAGTTCTCAACCTTAGCCTTAGATGCGTTGTAAACAACGAAGTCAGGCTCGAATGACTCGAGCTCCTCAGCTGTAGGACGGATGAACATGTTTGTTACGAAGTGAGCCTGCCATGCAACCTCAACGATGAAACGAACTGCCATACGTGTGTCCTTGTTGGCTCCGCAGAAACCGTCTACTACGTAGAGGTTCTTGTTGCAAAGCTCCTTCTTGGCGATATCCTTAACCGTTGCCCAAACCTCTTCAGACATCGGGTGGTTGTCGTTCTTATATTCCTCTGTTGTCCACCATACAGTGTCCTTAGAGTTCTCGTCCATTACGATGTACTTGTCCTTAGGAGAACGACCGGTGTAGATACCTGTCTTTACGTTGACAGCACCGAGCTCTGTCTGCTGACCTACCTCGAAACCTTCGAGACCTGCCTTTGTCTCCTCTTCAAACAACTTCTCGTAAGACGGATTGTGAGCGATTACTGTAGAACCAGTAATTCCGTACTGAGTCAAATCTAACTTTGCCATTTTTTTAAAAATATAATTTAGATGTGAATATAGATCAACTTCGGTTGGCCTGGCTCCACTATTGCCTGATCAGGGCCGTCGCTTCTGCGCAGGCGACTTTCGTCGTTCCTTTAATGTTGAAAAAAGACGGGGCTCGTGGGCGTCACTATCGGCCGTAAGCACGCTTCGTCCTTTTCCATCGGCAAAGTTAGGCATTTTCCTGTACAATGACAATATTTGCCACCCATAAAAATATATTATGCAATGTCTTTTTAATGTTAATTTTCTTAAAATACATTACACATCATGCCGTTTGCCACTCATAGTTAGCAATTTAGATACCAAGACACGAAGGGTATATGACAAAAACTTGCGAAAGCTCATTATATAGTATATATATACTAATGTGTACTGGTGTTTTTTTGCTAAGCGGATGGTTATGCCGTATGTGTCAAGGAGACGGAATAGGCTTAGAAGTTTATTCCGAAGTGAGCTAACAGCGCTCTTACGGCGAAGAACACCATTGGCATGAAGAGGGCGGGGAGCAGGTTGATGGTCTTGCAGTCCTTGATGTGCAGAATGCCCAAGCCCGAAGCGGCGATAAGAATACCTCCCACTACAGACACCTCACAGATGAGTTCTTCGGAGATTAGGTTGCGCGAGAGGAGGGCCAAGCCGTAGATGGACGACATCCATATAAAGACAACCACACCGACGAGCGCGATGCCGAAGCCGTAGGACGACGCCAGGACGAGGACGGTGACGAAGTTGAGCGTGGCGGCGGTCATGAGGTAGGTGTTGTCGTTGTAAAGCGCACTCATCACAGGGCCCATCATGGCAAGCGTTCCGACGCAGCAGAGCAGCACACCGGTGGTGATGCCCTCTCCAAGGTTCGATCCCGAGATGCTTCGTGTGGCCTTTTCCATGCGCTGGTCCATCTTGAGGAGAGTGCCGATGAGTCCGCCAATGGACAGACAGAAGATGAAGAGCACGGGGTACTGCGTTTTCTGCATACTCTCGATGGCGACGTTCATACCTAAGGTGATGGCACAAAGTCCCATAGCGGTGTTGAGCACATTGACGTATTTCTCGCTGATGCCTCTCTGGAACAATGCTCCGAGGGCGCTACCAATAAAGATGGCTACTGCATTAAGAATGATTGCAAACATGTTGGGGTAAGTAATAGATTTTTCGTTAAACGTTAAAAATATTTATGCAAAGGTAAAATGAATGCCACAAACCACCAAATTTTAACAGAAGAAAATTTGCATTTCTAATGCTCAATACTATTAGTTGAGCGCACAACAAAATCTTCGGTGCGAAATTCGCGAGTTTTGAGCAGGTTGAGACAATCTGCTTACGCTCAGTATATTACGCGTTTTCAGGACGAATATCGCCAAAATACAAGGCGCAGAAAAGCCGCATAACTTCACAATAGAGCCTCTTTTACACTCACATACAGCCGCTCTTTTCACACAATAGAGCCACTGTTAAGCTGCGAAAGCAGCCCTGTCAGAGTGTAAAAGAGGCTCTTTTGCTGTCTGCCTTGGCCACAGACCCAGCCAAAGACCATCAAAAACGGCAAGACAAATCTCTAAAATCAATTTTTATTTTGTAACAAGTTTTTACTCTTTTGTACGATATTTGCATTGCGGACGGCAATCGCCGTCCGAGTTAGGAATTTTGAATTTTGAGTTTTGAATTGTGCGCCAAGGCGCATTTTGAATTATTCACTTTTGAATTGATATCCCCTAAAATCCTGTCTTCATGTCTTCCAGTCTAAAAAATCCTGTCTTCGTGTCTTCTTGTCTAAAAAAATCTGTCTTCATGTCTTC
>OHHE01000252.1_pt1 | contig 12679 bp, 8 predicted proteins | sample 1567971 | NCBI WGS metagenome assembly OHHE01 (sample SAMEA3879508, study PRJEB24766) | human gut metagenome | biome: human-associated habitat; feature: feces | place: USA | collected 1985/1987 | reverse complement strand
CAGTATTAGCATTTCCTGCATTACTATCTGCTGTGCCATCAGTTCTTAGCTCACTTGTCTTTGCCGGACTCTCATTCAATGCTTCGGACATTCCTGTCTTTCTTTCAAATGGAGGCTTAAATGACTCCTCATCACTAAATATATCATTAATATTCTTAGCAAGTTCTTCCTGAATATTATGAGTATCATAAAGATTATAATTAGGTACTTTAACCTCTATGTCCATAGCATCAGCTTTCTCATCAATACGCTTTCTTGCCGCCTCCCGTGCTTCTTCCTCGTCTTCCTTGGTAATCTTATCACAGCTGTTCTCAATATTTCTTTTTGCGTTCTCGATAAGCTCCTTTAATGACATAGAAGCTTTGCTGACATTTTCATTAAGCTTCTTATCTGCACTCTCATCTAATATTCTGTTGTCCTGCTCTTTTTCAAGCTTTGCAGCACTCTCATCTACAGAATTCCCTTCTGCTTCCTGTCTTCTAATAGCATTTACAATTGACTCTTTTAATGCACTGCTCTGGTCATTCTGGACAAGATCCATTGATAAACCAGATGTATCTTTTACACCAGCTACGTCTGAACTTCCCGCCACATTAACATTTCCTGTTAAACGGTCATTTCCTGCATAATCAATATTACCCGCTGGCTGTTCACCAGCAACATCTTCAGAGTTAAATCTTAAAGCTTTATCAGTCACATTAGAATACCGGCTGTCTGAAGCCTTGTTAGAAGATGCTGCTTTGTCTGAATCAGCTTTATCATCTTCATCAAGCAGATCGCCGACTTCGTCCTTTTTAAGACGTGCAAGCTCCTTCTGCTCCATAAATAATCTTTCTTTGTTAGCTTCTTCGTCAGACTTTCTTGCGTTAATCTCACTTAAAATCTTCTTCTGTGTGTTAGTCATAGTAACACCCAGCTTTTCCTTAAGCTTTACAGCTTTCTCTACATATATGCCATCCTGAAACCATAATACAAGGTTATCACAGGTCTTAGAACAATCTTCTTTTCTTCCTGTCTTGTAATATAATTCGGCAAGCTCATACATATATTTCTCGTCAATCTCAGCTTCCTTATACTTTTCAAGTATATCAACAAGCTCAGTATCAGGTGCATCCTGTGCCCTTCTTAAGTCGTAATATAAGATATACTTATTAACATCGTGTGCTGATAATTTGGCGTATTCCCTGTATAATTCTTCAGCATTTTCAAAATCGTCAACTTTGATAAAGAATTCTGTGAGCTTATATATAAGCTTTCTGCCTCCAAGGTTACGGTTGTATGCAAGAATCGCCATATCTCTTGCTTCTTCGTAGTCTCCTGCCGCTTCCTGTACATTAATTATCGTTGCAAGCGTAGACCAGTCTTTTACTTTATTCCAGTTCATCTGCTTTGCAATCTCTGCTGCCTGCTTATATTCTTTCTTAGCTGCAAGCTTCTTTATCTGTTCCAACTTTATATTAAACTCATATTTATCCACGTTAAAGACCTCCATTATGTCAATGAATCGACCCTCAAATTCCAATAATACGGCATATTAATGCCAATTTAAACATTCCGTATAATTTTATCACAGTAAAGTATCCTTGTAAACCTGCTATATGAAATCAAAGCTTGCCTGTTCATAGTCCATTCTTGTGTATTCCAATTCAGTCTCTTTAACATTACTATAATAGTCAACAACAACTGTCTGCTGTCTTTTGTCTGCCATCTTCTGCCCAAGTATATAATTAACATCAAACCTTGAGGTAATCGCCGGTGTTGCACCTCTTGCAGGAACAATGAGCTGTACATGGTTTACTGCAAGCAGTTTAAAGATTGGCTCCCATATATATATATCCTTTGCCGCACCAAATGGATTATCTATAAATATAGTCTTACCCAAAGGCTGTCCATCTGATACTGTGTTCATATTGGAAATATAATTAATAATAGCTATAAGGAACTGTATATATATCCCCTGCGACTGTCCTGTTGAGCCTACAGCTTCCTCATATCTTAAATATCTGCTCTGGTCTTTTATTCTCTCTCTCTTGTAAAGATTAATTCTTACTGAATTCATATCCGTTACAATTACTGAGAAAAGCCGTTTCCATGAAAGCCTGCTTCTTATATATCTGAAACGTTCTTCCTGCTCCTTAAAGCTTTCCGCTGCAACAATTGTCTCATCAATGTAAGCTGACATTCTGTCCTTATACATTTCTTCCCTAACATAAGGAATATAAAGCCCGATTATTGCAATATCTTCATTGTCCATTCTGATATGCGAAAGCTTTGGAAGTCTTTCAAGCTCAGTCTTTATATTACTGCATGTCTGTATACATCTGTTTTCAAAGTTATCCTTGATACGTTCCATATCCTCTATTCCCTTGTGAACACGCTCTTTCTCAAGTTCGATAAATGAATTCGTATCCTCTATTGATTTAACAAGCTGTTCTGTCTTTGCGGCATTAACAGGAAGCACAACCGATACATTAACCTCAACGGCAAGTTCAGCACCATTATAGTTCTTAAGTTCATCTATTAGCTTTGTTTTATATTTGTTGAACTCATCAGCTTTCTTGTATTCAAGCTTTAATATAGATGAATACTCTTTTGCTGTCTGCTCGTATTCTTTCGCAACACTTTCAAAATCTTTAATCTCAATGTCCGATTCTGACAATTCTGCATAATTCTCAATATCAATTCCTGCATTATATGTTATTCTTTCAAGGTCTTTTCTTATAAGCTGTATCTCTTTGAGTTCATCTGACATATGCTTTCTTAACTGTGCATACTTTTCTATATTCTTCTCTAATTCTGCTACTGCCACAGACATATCATCTGCGAACTTTTCAGGATTGTCACACTCAAATTCTTCATATCGTCCATATTTTTCTTCAATCTGGCTCTTAGCGTGTGCAATACTTCCCTCAAGTCTGTTAAGAAGTGCTTCTTTAGCTTCTGTCTCCCTGCTTCCGGCATCATATTCTTTCTGATACTCGTGCAGTTCATTATTAAGCCCCATAAGCTTTGTCCTGTCACTTACAGATATTGTTCCAGTCTCATACATTCCCTTAAGTTCTTCTAATGTATGACCTCTGTACTCAATAGCTTCAATACATTTATCAACAGAAGCTTTCAGGTGCTTTCTAAGATTTTCCTTATCAGAAACATCTGAATTCTTATTAGCCAAAATGTCTTTAAGACCTGTTATCTTAGCGGTAAGTTCGTCAGGGTTAATCTTATCCGCTCCATCATTATTATAATCAATGCCCTCATTGTAAAAATGCGACACTGTATTTTCCCAGACGCTTACAAGCTCTGAATACTGATTATCAACATTAGTCTTATACTCATCTGCCTTAATATAGTCTTCTCTTATTTTATCAAGATAATCTGCACGTTCTATAATCTGTGCTTCGGCAGCCTTAAGCTTTTCAGTAAGCTGTTTTAATGTCACATATCCCGCCGTTACCCTCTCATTTACAACTGCAATTTCTTCATATCTGCTTATGTTTAATTCAACAGACTTCTTGGACTTTCTGACATTTTCAAGTTCTGCCATATCCTGTGACTTCTTATCATTATATCGTCCAAGCTCTGCTCTGTATGTAGCGATATTCTCTTTGATATCATTTTTTCTCTTAAGAAGCTCCTCAGGTGCATCAAGCTTTTCCGCTGATGTATCACCAGCATTAACCGAAAGCACATAATCTTCAAGAACTGTCTGCTTTCTGCTGTTAAGCTTTGTTATGGTATCGTTAAGATTATCAAGTTCTTCCCTTAAAATGCGTACCTTTACATCACGTCTTTTATCGTCTGTAAGATAGCTTATGTCATTAACTGCAAATATAACTTTATCGCTGTTTATATTAACATTTTCATCTTTAAGTGCCTCTGCACTTATTACCGGATATACAGCACTATCCTGTGTTTCAGTTTCCAGTTCCGCTTCCTTTAACCTGTCAAAACCACTGTCAATTACAAAGCTGTACTGGATAAATGGTATTCTTTTAACAATATCTTTTCTCTGCTGTTCGCTTGCATTTTCAAGATACTTATAACCTTCTGTTACAGCTTCACCGCACACTGATTTAAGATATTCCCTGAACTTATTGTAAGAAGGATTGTCTATATAATAAGAACCTGCACTTACTGCTTCTATAAGTTTTCCAAGCTTAACTGCCTTCTGGCTGTCTTCATTATATTTGTCATTCATTCTTAAGAATTCTTTGAAAATGCCTTCTTTTAATCTGTCAGCTCCTGCAATTCCATATATTCTCTGCAAATCCTTAAGCTTGCTCTCATTCTCCTGCCTGCTTATAATCTGTGATTGAAGTTGGTCAATTCTTTCATCTAACATCGCAATATTAGACTCAGCAATATTAATCTTTTCCTCTGTCTTGTATACCGACTTGGTTGTTTCTTTAATGCTTTCCTCTAAAAGAGCCTCCTCCTTAAGAATACCATTATGCTGTACCCTTAATTCTTCTATCTTGGATATAATATCATCAACAATCAGTATTCCATAAGCGTCAGCAAGCCTTTTAAGCTCTTTTTCGTCCTTTTCAATATGCAGTTTTACAGTACTCTCCTGCCCATGTATAACAGCACAGTTATTCTTTGCTTCCTGATGTTTATCGTCTGCCTTTTTAAGTTCATCTCTTAAATTCTTCTCATCTATAGCCGCTTTAGCTGTCTTAGCTGAAAGTTCTTTTTCTGCCTTGTCATAATACTGCTTATATATAGCTGCAAGCCTGTTTAATTCTGACGCTATGTCCTCATCCTCTATCATACGGCTGTCAATTGCAGTATTAACTTTAACAAGTTCTTTTTCGTAATTGATATAGTCACAATAATTATTAGCCGCCTCTAAAAGCATAAGCTTTTCCCTTGCAGTCTTTATCTGATTCTCTTTCTTATTTCTATCTGAAAGCGCTTCCTTGACAAGCTTATCAAGCTCATTTAATGACTTCTTTTCCTTTAATACATCAGCCACTGCAATCTTGTATTTCTTATCATAAAGTTCATTATAAAGTTCCTGCTCTTTTTCATTATGTCCTGAAAGCTCTGCTTCTTTCCTGCCCTCAGCATTAATCACTGATAAGAGCATATTGGCAAGCCTGTTCTCAATATCTCTTTTATTGGAATAGAATTCCTTATATGTTGCGATATAATCTTTAAAATATGTTAAAGCTTCTATCTGGTTATCATAATCATTAATCTGACTGTTCTTCTTGGAAAGTTCTATAAGCTTATCCTTAATATCAAGTAGTGTCTTTGCCATCATAGAGTCATCATTATCAACTGAAAGCCTGTTATTGTAAGACTTCTGTATAATCTCCTCTATAAGAAGGTCCTCAACAACCTTTCTGCTTGTCCTGTAATTAGTCTCAAAATAAGTTCTTACATGTCCCTCTGTCTTATTGATGCCTCTTACTATCTCCCACGCACTTTCATATATTCCGTAACGTGATATAAAGCTCTGATAGTCACCTTTTCTGTCAAAAATGTATACTTTAATGTTATAATCTGACTTCTCCGCTTCTCTTAAATATGCCTTTAAGCCATTATAAGTAACCCTCTCGCCATTAACAGCAAGCGGCAGGTTCTTTATGTCATTTTCCCCGAACTTTCTATAGAAAATGCAGTAATTGAAATACTCTACACTTGTATTATCAGATGATGAAGCCTGTGTCAATGTGCCCGTGCTGTCAGTAACATTTTCTTCATCTTTGGCATCTCTTGCCTTTCTTGCACAAAAACCTGTTGTCATATATCTAAAACCATCTTTAACTGCATTATTATCAAGCTTCCACTCAACAAGTGAGTGTATGCAGGTGTTGCCGCTTCCTTTTCTGAAAAGCTTCTCTATAGGCTGTTTCTCATCAAGTGTACAATTAGGAATCATATTCTGCATAAGAAGAAGCATTAAAAGACTCTTTCCACCACCATTAGCAAGGTCATATATTGTATTTTTGCAATTAAAACGCATTATAAAATCATCATAGAACTGCGTTCCAAAATTATATTTAACATTATTAACTCTTATTCTATTAATCTGTGGCATATCTACCTCTTTCCTGCACTACATAGTACATTCTTAAGCTGTTAAATCAAAGACTGCATAATCTCTGCCATACGTCCCTTGTATTCATCAAAATAATTCTCGATAAGTGCTTTAAATCTGTCTGTTGGATAATATCTTGACTGTGCTTCCATTAAAAGCCCCTGTGACATACAGAAGTTAAGTACCATTTTCACAAAACCTGTCTTAGAATTTCTTGCGGCTCTTACATCTGCCGTATCTTCAACTGTTATGACCGGAAGCTCGTCCCAGCTTAAAGCTATCTGTTTAAAGCTGTTCTCCTCTATGTCATCAATAATCATTCCCAACTTCTTATCAATAATTGCCAACACCGCATAATCAACATTTTTAACAATATCCTCAACCTTTACGAACTCAACATAAGTCGTATTAGATGATACCGTATAGAATTCTGTTATAATATTGTATATAACAAAATATGCCATATATAAATCTTTATTCACTTTAATGCCAAGTTCTTTACGCAGTTCCTCATTCGTATAGCCGAATACCCTGTTATTCTCTCCTGCACTAACATAAAGTCCGTTATTATACTCATATATTGAAAGGTTAAGCTTCTTAAGTGACATATGTACTATGTCATAGATTTCTGCATTGTTGTTATATTCCTGATATAACGAACTATTATCACCACGCTCAGTCAGTTCTTCACCTGTTATAAGCTTCGATACTATATCCAATGCTTTTTCAAGATTTCTATTTTCCATCGTCTGCCTCTTTTCTGAATGTAATATTCGTCACCTGCACATTGGTGTAATCTATTATTTCCTCTGTTCCCTTTTCCATAATTATATGTACAGGCTCACTTCCTTCAAACCCCTCCTTTAATATGTCATCAAGAAATGTTTCTGACTGCATATTATCTCCACCGATAACATAGCTGTCCTTCTGGCACAGATTAACAAAGAAAGAGTAGTAATCAGCATTATTAAGAATTTCCTCTCCATAAGCTTCTGACATTATATTATTGAATTCTCCAAGCGTTAAAATGTCCGATTTATTCATACATTTCCTGTTAATACACTCCTTAAGATTATTCATTATAAAGATGTAATTATGTCTTATTCTTTCATCTTCTATCTCATCTTCATATACTATATCTTCTGGTGTGTCCTCTGTTACATATTCCTTCTTATCATATCTTGCCGGCTTTACAAGAAGTGCTTCATCTATTGTCTTTATGTCAAATGTCTTCTTTATATTAAGCTTTAACAGCGGCTCTATTATAAATGACAGTAACGAAGCATCATCTGTCCTTATCATATCTGAGAGTGCCGCTGTGAAATCCATATGTGAACGAAGCCTTGAAAGCTTTGCTTTCTTTACTGCCTCATCTGTCTTATTCTGCATATCAGTACAGTCACGAAGAAGTTCCGCGTGCTTGTTCATTGCTATTTTAAGCTGGTCCTCAAGATAATGGATTTCTTTTAATGTCCTGTAATAGCTTTCTGTCGCTGATGAATTACTCTCAAGCCTTTCTATTGCCTTGTCAATAAGTTCCTTGTTCTTCTTAAAAAGCTTCTCCTCATCAACGAACCATTTCATTCCTGTATTGACAAAATCCTCATAATGTTCAAGTCCTGTCTTTACATCTTTGGAAAGCATATCCATAACTTCATTCTTCTTAACCTTAAGCCTTCCAACTTCCTCATTAATTCTTTCTATAACCTCTACTCCGCCTTTAAAGTTATTGGAATTAATCATTTTCTCCAAAAGGAGCTGTGACACGCTTATACGGCTTTCGTCCTTAATCTCTTTCGTATCAAGATAAAACTCGACCGCATCAGCACTTATACTGTACCACACAGTATTATCTTTTATTGTACTTTCTATAAGCTTAACCCTTGATACTCTCTTCTTCTTCTCCACAGGGTCATAATACGCATACTCAAATGGCTTTCCCTCATTCTTCATCTTATCAAAGACATAATCTGCCACTTCCCTGCTTTCTTCCTCAGTAAGCTTCATATCAAAGTCGTGCCTTATTATGTTATTAAAGAACTCCTGATACTCCTTGTATGTAACTTCCTTTTCCTTGAAGTTATTTTCCTCAATAAAAAAACGCAGAACAGCCATCACGATATATCCCATATCAAGTGCTTCATATCTGCCCTCCTTAAACTGGGAAAATGAAGTATCAATAAGCCTGAAAAAAGGATAATATTTCTTAAGATTAAGCATTCTTTCCCTGTGCTCTGTTATTATCTCTCCAATCATATTCTCCGCCATATGTATACCTCTTCATATCATTATGCCATTCTGCATATGTCCGATTTATTCAATATTAATATGTAACTATTATAATTCTGTCCTGCCTTCAAGTGCTCTTAAGAGTGTAACCTCATCTATATATTCAAGGTCACCGCCTACAGGCACTCCACTGGCTATTCTTGTAACCTTTATGCCTGCCTGCTTTATCATCTTACTTATATACATAGCTGTTGTTTCTCCCTCAAGATTAGAGTTCGTAGCGATTATTACCTCGTCTACATCTTTCTGAAGACGCTTCATAAGTTCTGCCAGCTTAATATCTGATGGGCCTATTCCAAGCATTGGACTTATAGCCCCGTGAAGTACATGATACACGCCCTCATACTTTCCTGTCTTTTCGTATGCTGCCATATCCCTTGTCTGTTCAACGACCATAATCTGCTTGTGATTTCTGTTAGGATCTTTGCATATAGGACAAAGTTCCTCATCAGTAAGCGTATAACATTCTTTACAGTAATGTATATGCTCTTTAGCACTAATCATTGCATTGGCTATGCCCTCAACTTCTTCTTTAGGCATATTTATAATGTGAAATGCCAGGCGCTGGGCACTCTTAGCCCCAACCCCTGGTAATCTTGACAACTGCTCTATTAACTTATTAATATGACCGCTGTATATGTCCATTAGAAAAGGCCTCCTCCAAGTCCTGAAAGACCACCTGTTATCTTAGACATAGAAGCCTGTGATTCTTCTTCGCATTTACGAAGTGCTTCGTTAGTTGCAGCAACTATTAAATCCTCTAACATTTCTACATCATCTGGATCAACTGCTTCTGGATCAATCTTAACCTTAGTCACTTCTCTTTTACCTGTTACAGTAACTTCAACAACTCCGCCACCTGCTGTAGCTGTGAATTCTTTAGACTCAAGAGCTGCCTGCTGTTCCTCCATCTGTCTTTGCATTCTCTGTGCCTGCTTCATAAGATTGTTCATATTGCCAGGCATTCCTCCTGGAAATCCACCTCTTTTAGCCATTATATAAATTCCTCCTTATCATCTATTTCGATATCCATTCCAACAAGCTCCTCTAATGCTATATAACGCCTGTTAAAATCCTCATCTTCATCAATTCTTGTGCATACCACTCTTACTGATATACCTGTTCTTTCTTCGATAAGCTCTTCTATCTTAGCGATTGTTTCTTCCCTGCTTATCACGTTATAACCACTAATAGATTTTACCATAATCTCAAGGCTATTACCATCCTCTGTTACAGTAACATCAGCCTGCTTTAACAAATTCATAAGCAGTGCATCATCCATTGAAGCTACTATCTGACTCCACTGTCCTGCTATCTGCTTTATATCATCTGTGACTGCATCATAATTTCTTCTAAGAACAGGCTTTTCTTCCTGTACTGCATCATTCCTGCTGCCAGTGCCTAAAGCACCAGCACCACCTGACTGTAATGACATATTATCAAGCATATCCTTAGTTATATATGCACCTGACTGTAATTTACTAAGAGCTTCACTTAACTGGTTCTCAAGGTCATTTACCCTGCCTGCAAGCTCCTGCATATCCTTAGGACTTTCCATGGCCGGCTTCATAAGCTTAATAAAAGCTACCTCTGCCTTAACTCTCTTCTGCGTTGCATACTTCATCTCATTGGAAAGCTCTGACAGAACTCTTATATGACGCATTATACTGTCAACATCTACGTCCCTGGCATCTTCTATCATATCCTTAATATTATCCTTGGATACCTCGATAACATCTTCTATCTTATCTATATCATCTGTTGTCTTAATCAGCAGAAGATTTCTTAAATACCACACAAAATCTGTCACAAACTGAGACAAATCCCTGCCCTGCATAATTATGTCTTCCATAAGATTCATACAGCCTGCAACATCTGATGTCTTTATTGTCTTATACATCTTGCTGAACACTTCTGTATCAACTGCTCCAAGCACGTCAAGTACATTTTCATACTTAAGCTCTTTGCCAAGATAAAATGCTATGCACTGGTCTAACAGACTGAGTGCATCTCGCATAGAACCATCAGCCGCTTTGGCTACATATTTTATTGCCCTATCCTCAACGCTTATATTCTCTGCTTTCATAAGCTGAGTGAGCCTGTCTGCTATTGTTTCTATTGATATTCTGTGAAAATCATATCTTTGACAGCGCGACATAATAGTTATCGGTATCTTAGCCGCCTCTGTTGTTGCAAGTATAAATATTACATATGCAGGTGGTTCTTCAAGTGTCTTTAACAGTGCATTGAACGCTCCTATAGACAGCATATGAACCTCATCTATTATATATACTTTGTACTTCCCCTCTGTTGGAGAGTATTGTACTTCTTCTCTTATCTCTCTTATATTATCGACACCATTATTAGATGCCGCATCAATCTCTATTACATTCATAGACGTTCCTGCTGCAATTGCCTTACACGCAGGACATTCTCCACATGGACTTCCATTAACCGGGTGTTCGCAGTTAACTGCCCTGGCAAATATCTTTGCAACACTCGTCTTGCCAGTTCCCCTGGTACCACAGAAAAGGTATGCGTGTCCTATTCTGTCTGCCAATATCTGATTTTTTAATGTTGTAACAATATGTTCCTGTCCCTTGACATCTTCAAATTCCTGTGGACGGAACTTACGGTATAAAGCCGTGTAAGACATTTTTCTTCTCCTTCTTATCGGATATCAGACAGCCGAACGATTAATCTCCAAAACTGATACCGATCCGTTTTGCCTCCTGGATCATCTGACTGTCCGGATCAACCGTCTTTAACTTGCCTGCCACCTCTCCAAGCGGCACACATTTGGTCTTGTTGTTGATCATGGCGATCATGCAGCCAAATTTTCCATCCATAATTGCTTGGGCAGCGGCAGATCCAAGACGGGTACATAATACTCTGTCGTATGGGCACGGACTTCCTCCACGCTGTGTATGACCCGGAACTGCCACCCGGACTTCCACACCACACTTCTCCTGAATCTGATCTGCAATCTCATAAGAAACCGATGGATACCTGCGGGATGCAACTTTTGCCTTGTACTGCTTCTTGGTAAGCTGTGCATCGTCTTTGGAGATTGCACCTTCTGCAACTGCAAGAATCGTAAATCCTTTTCCGTCTTTTGTACGCTTATGAATCGCATCCACGACCTTGTCAATATCATATGGAATCTCCGGGAGCAGAATAATGTCGGCACCGCCTGCCACTCCTGCATACAGGGTAAGCCATCCTACTTTGTGTCCCATCACCTCTACAATAAATACACGGTTGTGGGAAGCAGCCGTTGTATGGATGCAATCGATAGTCTCTGTCGCTATATTAATTGCACTCTGAAAACCGAATGTCACATCTGTTCCGTAAATATCATTGTCAATGGTCTTTGGAAGATGAATAATATTGAGTCCTTCCTCGCGAAGCAGATTGGCCGTCTTTTGTGTACCGTTACCACCTAAGATAACCAGACAGTCGAGTCCGAGCTTACGGTATGTGGACTTCATGGCCTCTACCTTATCCAGACCGTTTTCATCCGGCACACGCATCTGTTTGAACGGCTGGCGGGAAGATCCGAGAATCGTTCCACCTCTGGTAAGAATTCCGGAAAAATCCGAGGCTGTAAGAATTCTGTACTGTTCATAGATCAGCCCTTTGTACCCATTTTCAAATCCATAAATCTCCAGTTCGTCTACATTCGTAGTAAGTCCTTTTACAACACCACGCATGGCTGCATTTAAAGCCTGGCAGTCTCCGCCGCTGGTAAGCATTCCGATCTTCATCATGCACGTTTCCTCCTGCATATTCTCTTATTGTGTACAAAATGTTTTTTCGCATACACATTTATATTATAGTATAATTTTTGTTCATTCACAAGATAAGCGACTTGAAAAATGTATGTAAATTCTGTATACTATTAAGGAGCACATCGCATGAGAGTTCCGCTCCGCGGAAGCGATGTACGTAGGAAATTCATCAGAGATGAATTTCATTGGAGAGTTGTCCGAGAGGTCGAAGGTGCCGCACTCGAAATGCGGTTTGCGTCGAATAGACGCAACGTGGGTTCGAATCCCATGCTCTCCGTTTCATAAAAACAGCGCCCTGCCAAATCGACAAAGGCGCTGTTTTTGTATCGACTTATCTTTCATGCCGACCACGATTATTATTTCCGCGGCGATCGGTCATATCGCGCTTTTCACGGGAATCACGACTCCGATGCTCACGGGAATCGTTTGCTCTGTTTCCATCCGCACGGCTTCCATGATCCGCATCGCTGTTTTTGCCGGATGACGGCCTCTCTTTTTTGCGGCCGATATATACGTTCCATTTCATATAGGCTTCCTGCGCATTGCGGGA
>OHHE01000248.1_pt1 | contig 12755 bp, 10 predicted proteins | sample 1567971 | NCBI WGS metagenome assembly OHHE01 (sample SAMEA3879508, study PRJEB24766) | human gut metagenome | biome: human-associated habitat; feature: feces | place: USA | collected 1985/1987 | reverse complement strand
CGGCATTATCAGGAAGTTGACCCAAGGGCCGAGAGCGTGCTCAAGACGGTAGCTCATCCCGATGGAGTCTCTGGAGATCGCTGACAACCTCCTCAGGCAATGCCTCTGCGGACCGTTAGGGAACTCGGAGGACGTGGAGGCTATCCCATTATATTCATTAAGTCTGCGGATGTACTGGAGACGCTTGCGGTGGAAGTAGGCCTCGTTGAACCTTGGGGTCATCGGCACGAGGAACGCCATAACGACACCTGACATCGTGGAGTGGATGCCGGCATAGTAGAAGAGCGACCAGATCGCGATGGCCGGAACCAGATAGAACCAGCCACGTTTCTCCCCCAACTTATTCATCAACAGCACCAAAGCAATCAGCACAAACGCTATGCTCAGAAGTCCGAAGTTGATTGTGCCGCCGTAGAACAAAGCCACTACGAGAATGGCGATGAGGTCATCGGCAATGGCCAGCGCGGTCAGGAAAACCTTCAGCGACACGGGCACACGATCACCCAGAATGGACAGGATGCCGACAGCAAAAGCGATGTCAGTGGCGGTAGGAATACCCCAGCCGGAAGCGGCCGCCGAGCCATGATTGATGGCAGTGAATATCAACGCCGGAGCCACAACTCCGCCGAATGCGGCGATCACCGGCATCATCGCCTTCTTCAGGCTGGAAAGTTCCCCGTTCTTCATCTCGCGCCTGATCTCCAGACCGACCGTGAAGAAGAAGACCGTCATCAGGATGTCGTTGATGAACTTCTCGACCGTCATTCCGTTAGGGAACAGGATGCTCTCCCCTCCCGGACTCTGGAATCTCAACGAGATGTCCGTCTCCAGGAAGTTATGGTAAAACTCTTTGGTGAACGGAAGATTGGCCAGAAGCATCGCCACCACGACGCAGCAAAGCAACAAGACTCCCTGCGCCCACGGTAACTGGGAAAACTGCTTCCTTCTATGGTCAAAGTTCCGGATGCCTTTGGTCCAGGTGTAGATAGGAATTAGTCTCATAGTATTACTTTTATGTGATTATTCTCCGTAAAGATACTTATGCTGGGCAGGGGTCAGCACATCGATCGTGATTCCCCAGTCCCTCAGCTTTCTGAAAGCCACCTCACGGTCAATGGACTCAGGCACGCAGTGAAGCATATCTCCAAGATCCCTTGCGAGAACCATCCTGTTGTCGGCCAGATACTTGGCGCTCAACGCCTGGATCGCGAACGACATATCCATAATCTCCGCAGGATGTCCGTCCCCGGCGGCAAGGTTGACAAGCCTACCCTCGGCTATGATGTAAACCTTACGGCCGTCAGGGAGATCATACTCCTGAATATTCTGTCTCGCAGGCTTCTCACTCACAGCGAGTTCCTTGAGCTGGGCGACATTCACCTCGCAGTCGAAATGCCCGGCGTTGCAGCAGATCGCACCGTCCTTCATCGCAAGGAAATGCTCCTTGGTGATGACATCGTCGCAGCCAGTGACGGTCACGAATATGTCGCCCTCAGATGCGGCCTGAGCCATACTCATAACCTGGAAACCATCCATCACGGCCTCCATCGCCTTGATCGGATCCACCTCTGTGACAATCACTTTCGCGCCAAGGCCCTTGGCTCTCATCGCCACGCCCTTGCCGCACCAGCCATAGCCGGCGACAACGACATATTTCCCGGCCACAATCAGGTTGGTGGTCCTGTTGATGCCATCCCAGACGGACTGGCCCGTGCCATAACGGTTGTCGAAGAAATGCTTGCAGGCGGCGTTGTTCACAAGCATCATCGGGAATCTCAGCCTCCTTTCACGGTTCATCGTCTCCAGACGGAGGATTCCGGTCGTGGTCTCCTCGCACCCGCCGATGACATTCGGGATCAGCTCAGGATAGTTCTCGTGGATCATAGTCACAAGATCTCCCCCATCATCGATGATGATGTTCGGACCGCACTCGATGACACGCCTGATGCCGTGCTCATATTCCTCGGGAGTCGCCCCGTGGACAGCAAAGACGTTCAATCCCTCGTGCACAAGGGCGGCAGCCACATCATCCTGCGTAGAAAGAGGATTGCTGCCCGTGACATACATCTCCGCCCCGCCCTCGGCCAGCACCTCGCAAAGATGCGCCGTCTTGGCCTCCAGGTGCACGGAAAGGGCCACTTTCAACCCCTTGAACGGCTTAGTCTCCTTAAACTCCTTCTCCAGACCTTCAAGCAGAGGCATATGATGCCTTACCCATTCTATCTTCAGCTCCCCGCTTTCCCAGAGCTGAGGGTTACGTATCTCACTCATTTCTTTAAGATCATTGTCTAAACATGGCAAAGATAACCATTTTATCCGTGCCTTTCGCCACATCTTCCATTCTTTCACCAAATAGCGACCTAAAGACTTGCGCATCGCGGCAAGATAGATTACTTTTGCGGTGTTTATTATGGTCTAAAGTTTGCGGCAGACATTGTTTACGCCTTTTTTAGACAGAAAAATTTTAATTTAGGAACATGAAAAAAATAAGTTGCTTCAGATTAAGAGAAGATTTTCGAGGATAGATCTTTTTTTGAAGAAGGAGTGTGCCGGTGGCACATGACTGATGAGAAAAGAGATCTAGACCGAAAAGATTCCTTAAGATGATGCAGGTTATTTTTTGAATGTTACTTAACTGACTAACGTTCTGCATTTGCAAAACACTACTATTCTCCACCGCTATGAGGTGGAGGCAAGTCCCTCCCCCGAGTGGAGGGATTTAGGGTAGGGGTAACGTGAATAGATAAGGGTGGGCAATCACCTTCGAACGTGAGATAATGTATTAAAGCAAGTGATTGCCTACTTGCGAAAGATGAGTTTACTGAATATTATGGGACTTTTAGACGGAAAGGTAGCCCTCATAACGGGCGCCGCAAGAGGAATCGGCAAGGCCATCGCAATGAAATTCGCCTCTGAAGGAGCGGATGTGGCTTTCACCGACCTCGTCATCAATGAGGTTGGAGAACAGACAGTGAAGGACATCGAGGCCTTCGGCCACAAGGTAAAGGCCTACGCCTCCAACGCCGCGAACTTCGAGGAGACTCACAATGTGGTGAACCAGATTCTGGCCGACTTCGGCAGGATCGACATCCTTGTGAACAACGCCGGAATCACCAAGGACGGACTTATGCTCAGAATGAGCGAGGCCCAGTGGGACGCCGTGCTGAATGTAAACCTCAAGTCAGCGTTCAATTTCATCCACGCCCTGACCCCGATCATGGCCCGTCAGAGAAGCGGAAGCATCATCAACATGTCTTCTGTAGTCGGTGTCTCCGGTAACGCCGGCCAGTGCAACTACTCGGCATCCAAGGCAGGTCTCATCGGCCTTGCCAAGTCAATCGCCAAGGAGATGGGTCCGCGCGGCATAAGAGCCAACTGCATCGCCCCTGGATTCATCATCTCGGACATGACCAACGCCCTCTCAGAGGAAGTGCGTGACGCCTGGGTGAAGCAGATTCCGCTCCGCCGCGGAGGCACCCCGGAGGATGTCGCCAACGTGGCCGTCTTCCTCGCCAGCGACCTCTCCAGCTATGTCTCCGGCCAGGTCATCCACTGCTGCGGCGCGATGAACTGCTAACGGAGTTTCTCCTCAGTCTTGGCCTGAAATTTGGCGACATCAATCACAAAGCGCTCATGGGTACCCTCACCTATGAGCCCTTTTTCGTCATAGGCAGCGACCTTGAAGACAATTCTGCGGCGGTCTATCTCCACGACCTCGCTTTCGCACCACACTTTCAGTCCAACCGGCGTAGATGAAACGTGGGACACATTCACCTTAGTGCCCACTGTCTCCTGCCCTTCCTCAAGGTAAGGTTTTACACTTAGTCTGCTTGTGCGCTCCATGAGGGCGATCATCATCGGGGTGGCGAACACCCTCACAGTCCCGCTGCCGATGTGGCTGGCGGTCAGTTCCTCCGTCACGATCTCTTCCTGACGGCCTTTGATTCCGAGTTCTATCATATTCGTTGTTTTTCTTCTGACAAATTTACGAATAGTCAGTCACTTAGACAAGCTCTGTGACCGGAATACTTTGGTCGCTGAGCCAGTCGAAGCGACCAGACATATCTGAAGATGGGATATATACAAAAAAATGAGCGTCGACGCATCGCGCGTGGACTCTCACTCTAACCACATAATTAATAACACTAAAACTAATAACCAATAGGTTGATCGGGGAGAGAACCTCCTTGCTCAACCCGAGTACAAAGGTACAGCTTTTTTTGATACTTGCAAACATTTTTTAATATTTTTTTGCAAAAATTTACGAATATACAGACTTAACCGTTTTATTTCCAACCCTATAAACAATAAGGGAAATTTTAATCAGTTTTAATAGACACATGATACACGGCATGAAATGCACATCGCACTTAAAATCTCACAATCTAAAACGTTTCTCCTTACGATTCGTAACCAGAATGTAACATATCTTACATTCCGACACAGGCTAAAGTGGCGACACTGATACGGACAGGAGGCGGAAAAACCGTCCGCAACGCCTTCTGGCAGGAACGAAGCGTCGCCCCGGTCGTGAAAACATCATCCACAAGAAGGATGTGTGAATATTCAGGGAAGGCTCTCATTCGCCTGACCTGAAACGCCCCAGTCACATTGCGGGCCTTTCCCTCAACCGAGAGTTTTGTCTGTGTACGGGTTCTGCGGGATCGGTAAAGGATGTCGGTGCGCATCTCCGCCCCGAGAAAACTTGCCAGAACCTCGGCTATGATCTCAGCTTGATTATGTCCTCGGGGCCAAAGCCGGGTCCAATGCAAGGGCACAGGAATAACGGCATCCACATCGGAGTAAACCGGCGATGAGGCCATCTCACGGCCGAGCATCGAGGCGAAATAACGGCCGGCGGCATAGTCGGAATGATATTTCAGCCTCTGGGTGATCAGCCTGTAGCCTGTCTGGGAGCGGTAAAAGAACAGGGATGTGGCGTAGGAATATTCCTCAAAAACGCAGGTCGCATCCAGATCACGCTGGATCAACGCATTGAACCTGTCGGCAAGTTGGTTGTGCGGCATATTCGAGAAATATGTCCGCGGCAGATCGGCAAGGCATCCGATGCAGAGATGGCGTTCGCGCAGGGCAAGAGGTCGTCCGCAGACAATGCATTCGCGTGGCATGATGAGATCGCCAAGGGCGGTGAGGACATCATAAAAAGTAACGTTTCTTATCATAGTTTACAGTTCATATTCCGCAATTATAGGGAACAAAAACGTAAATTTTGATAAGAAACGTAAAAAGTTGGGTTCTTACCCCCACATTAATCCTGCCCCAGGGTCTTGACCGGATTCTTGGTGGCGGCGGCGTAGGTCTGGCCGACAACGGAGAGGAACGAAATCAGGAGTGAGATCAAGGCAGCGAGGACAATCGCCCACCAAGGGTAAGTGATCTTCGTGTAGAATCCTTGGAGATAATAGGTTATGCCCCATACCGCAAACGGAACGGCAAGCACGACGGCGACAAGGCTCATGACCATGAACGACTTGGACAATGTCCATACGGCCGAGCTGACTTCCGCGCCGAAAACCTTGCGGACAGCGATCTGGCGGCTCTGCTGCTCAGTGAAATAGAGCGACATAGCAAACAGGCCGAGAGCCGAGATCAGGATGGCCATGACCATGAACGAAATCACGAGAAGCATCGTGTTCTTGGTGCCCTTCAGATCATCTACCAGTTTCTCGTCCAGATAGTAAGCCTCCATCTCCACAGGAACGCCTGTGGTCTCCTTCGCAAACTCTTTGCAGACATTCCTGACCGCGGCCATAGCCTCGGAGCGATCACCCGTTATCTTAAGAAGCTGAATGAAGGCATAATCATAATTCTCGTCGATAATCCTTATGGAATTACGCTCGTTCTCCATCGGCTCGAACAGAGCGTTGTTGGCGCGGAAATCCGGGATGACGCCACAGATTTCATATTCACCATTGGTGTAGCTTCCGCCAGCGTAAGGATGCTCCGCCGTCACACCGAGGGTTCTCTTTGAAGTCTCAGTCAAAAGCACTTTTGGCGAAGAGAGTTCGCTGTACTTTTCCAAGACCTTGATTCCCAGAATACTAAGCGAAGTCGTGTCCAACTGGGCCATACGCATCCAACCGATTATCTGATTGTTCTCATCGTGAAGGCCGTTCGCTCCGCAAGAAATCGGAGAAGTGATTCCAAGTCCTGCGTCAACCACCTGAGGCAAAGCCTTCAATCTGGTGCGAAGCGCCTCCTGAGGTCCTCTCCTATAGCCTACATCTCGTGAATTGACCTGAATGACATCCTTTGTCTCGTAGCCCACCGGAAGGTTCACGAGGTAGCTCACCTGCGCTGTCATCACGATGGCCATTGTGATAAGGATGGCGCTGAACACGGTCTGAAGCACGATGAACACCTTGCCGAAAATCATCTTGTTCTTGAAACGGAACTCGCCTTTCACGACATCGATCGGCTTGAAGCGTGAGACAAGCATCGCAGGGAGCAAAGCCGAGACCACGGAGATGACAACCAACGCAAGAACGGCCCAAAGCACTGTGGTCAAATCAGGAGTCAGCACAATGTCGGTACTCAAAATCCTGTCAAACACAGGCTTGCATAAATATGCCAGCAAACAGCCCACGATGAAGCACCCGGTCGTAAAGGCAAATGACTCAGCGATGTACCTCGCAACTATATTCCTTGAACTTTCGCCAAGCAACCGCCTGGTGGCCATTTCCTTGGCACGCTTCCCCGTCTGCGCGACAGTCAGATTGATATAATTGAATATGGCGGAGACCAGCAGCACCAGAGCCACGATGAACAGAAGCTCAACCTGTTTCCCGTCACCGGTCCTTAGACAGCTCCAAGCATCCATACCCGAAAAATAAACCTTGTCAAGCCTCGTCACACTCGATCCCCACAAAAAGGCGTTGTCAGAATTGTCAGCCTTATAGAAATTCCAGTACCCGAGATACTTTTTAAGAAGATCATCACGCACCTTATCCACATCAGTCCCTTCATCAAGACGGACGATCGGAATCGTGCTGCCGAAATTGTCCATCCACGCTACACGCTTCTGCGCGCGTTTGATGCTTGTGAACAGATCGTAATGCTTGAACACATCGGTAGGTCCGAAATCCTCAACGACACCGATCACCGTCCACTTATCCTTGTCAACGTTCAATGTCCTGCCGATAGGATCTTCGTTTCCGAACACTTTCTTGGCGAACGTCTCGGTCAGTATCACCTCGTCCTCGTTCTCCAGAACCCTGTCCCTATGGCAACCGACAAGGCGGTAGTCAAAGAGATTGAAGAAATTAGTGTCTATCGAAGCCTCGGCTGCCTTATAATAGTCATCACCGACCATAATGTCCGTGTTGTCCATATCTACTATCCGGGTCCAATCCTTGATCTCCGGAATAGAGGGGAAAAACTCATCGGAAGTTCCGAGCGTCATTCCGAAAGAGTCGCCGGCACCGACAACATACAGCTGCTTGGAAAGCGGCTGCTTAGCTCCGACACTGAACTCCGTCCTGGCATACGAAGCCAGCAGAATGACAAATCCCAATGCCACCGAAAGTCCGAAAACCTCGATGAAGGTGTAAAGCTTGTTCCTCGACAGGAACTTCAGATACGTGCTTGACATATTATCTCCAATAATTAATCTCAAAAACTGCTTCTCATTTTCCGGCAAACCCTCGGCAACTTATCGCCGTCTCTTCCCAGAAACGACACTTTCGCTGAACAGAGTTCATGCCAAACCATACAACTAATTATTTGTTAATATTTTAGCGATTAACCATTTTTCTAAAAGTGTAAAGAAATTTAACACCCACTGTAAAGAAACTTTACACTTTCACCAGTCACTTCAACAATCTCAGTGACCGCAAACTCAGTCGTAAACCAGATTTTCCAATCAGAGAGTTTTGTACTCCAGAAAGGTCTCAACTGCCCAAAATCCACGATTCAAGGCGTTGGTACACCAGAAAGCCTTTTCCTGTACAAAACCCACGATTCAATGCAGTTGGTACACCAGAAAGCCTTTTCCTGTACCAAATCCACGATTCAATGCAGTTGGTACTCCAGAAAGCCTTTTCCTGTACCAACTCCATGATTCAATGCAGTTGGTACACCAGAAAGCCTTTTCCTGTACCAACTCCACGATTCAAGGCGATTGGTACACCAGACGGCCTTTCCCTGTACCAACTCCAATCATCAAATTGAGTAAGCGTTAAAAATATGTCGAATGCGGAAGATTGAGACTGAGCTGGGAGTCAGCGTCGGAACGGGTTTTCTCGTATGCGATGACGGTGTCGAGATCCGGATTGATCATCAGATCCAGATTCCAGATCATGAGGCGGTCACCGGTCACGACTTCCTTGAAACAGTCAGTTATGCCGACAATGGCCGGAATGCCGATGCCTTTAGCAAGGACACAGACCTGACCGTCAATGTCTTCCTCTTGAGTGACAATTCCTACCACGTTGCGGAAATCAATCAGCGTGGAGTCTGACAGCGACAACCGCTCGGCAACAAGGACGCTGCCGGGCGGAATGTCCTCGAACGGATTCCTTTGCCCGCAGTCTCTGACCACGAACGCACGGCCTTTCGCAAAGCCACGGACACCCGTTCCACGCACTGTCATATTCCTAATACATATCTTGCCGGCAGACAATCACCAGTGGCACCGATCATATTCAAAAGTAATTGTCCGCCGACGAAAAAATCTAATTCATCTCCTTTGTCAGGTCCCAAGCGGCGCCGGGAGCGAAGACAGACTCAACGAGCTGATCGTAGAACATTCCCCTCTTCGCAAGGTCGAGCACATTGAAGCGGAAACGCATCAGCTGGACCTTCGGGAACATATTCTTGAGCATCTCGCGGGTCACGCCGATCATCGAAGGATCGTACGGAGCGCCGGCCTTCTTCATCAGATCCTGCATCTTGGCGAATGAATATACCTGACCCTGAAGCTTCTTCTTGAGTTCCGGCCAGCCTTCCTTCACCTTCGTCAGCTGGACACGTACGGTCTCCGCATCGTCATATTTCTTGGTGATCTCGGTATAGCCAAGCTCCGGCGCAGGGAAATTCTTGAATATCTCAAGCGCCCTCTTCTGCTCCTGCTCAAGCGTAGGCCAAGCCTTGACGCAAGCGTCAACATCAATCTTGGAGAGGTCCATCTTGAACAGCTCATCGAACACGGCGCACATCGTCAGCGTGCCGATGGCCACCTGAAATCCGTGAGACTGAAGCTTGCCGTTGAAACGATGATGTGTCATGTCAAGAATATGGCTGAACAAGTGATCGCAGCAAGAAGCAGGACGGCTGGACTGTGCGGCCTGCATCGCTATTCCACTGAGAGTCAACCCCTCGAACAAATCGGCAACGGCCTGTTTGTCACCCTTGGCCACACCCTCCGGGTCAGCCAGAAGGTCATCAAGACAGTCCTGAAGCACGTGCCAGGCATCCGGCTTGATCGGTTCCGTGCCCATCAGGTCGGCGATCATCCACTCGGCTCCGGCAGGAACCTTGGCGGCCAGATCGGCGTAACCGGCGGCGGTCATCACCTTCGGGGCGGAGGCGATCACGTCAATGTCCGCGATGATCACCTTTGGAGCCGGGCAGGAGAATGTCTGCTTGGAGTTATGGTAGGAAATCGAGGCACCGAACGACGAGAAACCGTCCACGGAAGCCGCCGTCGGCAATGTCAGATAAGACTGGCCGTAGTGGTGCGAGGCAAGTTTGCAAAGGTCGTTGATGACTCCTGAGCCCACGGATATTGTGACATATTCAGCCTCGGAAGACGGTCTGAACGCCTTCTCCGCATCCGGTTCCACATATTCAGGATCATTCTCGATAGCCTTGGCGGCGGAGAAGTCTCCGGCGATGATGTGGTCAACCATATCGACGTACCTCCAGTCGGCGTGGAACTCCTTCGTCTCGATGACATATTTATCCGTGTGGACACCTGCGGCCACAAACTCATCGTACACCTTCTGGCCAAGAACCTTCCAAGTGTTAAGGTCTGCCACCACAACGGCAGCCTTGCTTTCAGGGAACCACTTCTTGAACTCCTCGGGAGCCAGTGAGCTGACTCCGCAGCCCATCTCGAACACCTTGGTGTCGGTGGCGACAGTCAAGGCTTTGGCAATTCTTTCTTTTGAATTCATTATCAATGTTCTTTTAAGTAATTCTAAATAACACGCAGCACATTTGCCAAATACATAGTGGCTGGATGTCCGCGGATCGGCAAAGGTTCTTTTGTCGGCATAAAGTTACAAAAAATCTTTCGTATCTTAGCGACTATGAAAAAGTACATCTCAACCCTATTGGCCCTGCTGGCCGTTCCGATGATGATGGCAGCGCAGGGAAAAAGCCTCCACCAGCTACAGCAAGAGTTTGTTGACCTGAGGCTCGGAATGTTTGTTCACTTCGGTCTCCCGACCTACCAGACAGCCGACTGGACCGATCCTGACCTCAGTCCGGAAGTGTTCAACCCGGTCAAGCTGGACACTGACCAATGGGTCAAGGCAGCCCAGAGCGCAGGGATGAAATTCATCTGCGTCTCCGCCAAGCACCACAGCGGCTTCTGCATGTGGGACACAAAGACCACGGACTACAGCGTGATGAGCTCGCCTCTTCACCGGGATGTTCTTCGTGAGCTCGTCAATTCCGTCCACAAGGCCGGGATGCAGATAATGTTCCACTTCTCGATCCTGGACACCCATCACCGTATCCGCCCGACCCTGCCGTTCACCCCGGAAAAAATCAACCTGCTCAAAAGCCAGGTGCGCGAACTTCTCACTGAATACGGCCCAGTCAACACCATAATGTTCGATGGATGGGACGCTCCGTGGGGCAGGATTTCATATTCAGAAGTCTCATTCCCAGAGTTTTATCATCTCATCAAGAGCATCCAGCCAAACTGCCTGGTGATGGATCTGAACGGGGCGAAGTACCCGTCCGAGGCTCTGTTCTACTCAGACATCCGCTGCTACGAGCAGGGCGCCGGTCAGAAAATATCCCCGGAAACCAACCAGCTCCCGGCGATGGCCTGCTATCCTTTGCAGAAGACCTGGTTCTGGAAGACCGAGTTCCCTTCTTCGCCTCTGAAAGACGTGGACGAGATCGTGAAGGGCAACATCATCCCGTACAACAACGCCTACTGCACCTACATCCTGAACTCCGCCCCGAACCGTGACGGCCTGATGGATCAGAATTGCATCGACGCGTTGAAGCGCATAGGCAAGATTTGGAAGAACACCGGCCACATCGTGGACGTGGCCGAGACAATGGAGCCGATCACCGACATCAACATCGCCATCGGCAAGCCGTGCGACTCATCCTGGTCCGACGACATGGACATCATGGACTTCGCCAACGACGACAACTTCCGCACATGCTGGGTCTCCAGCCCCGAAGTCAAGGAGCCGTTCTGGAAAGTCGAGCTCGACCCCGGCAGCCTGATAGACATGGTAGTGATGACCGAACCAAAGCCCGGCGTGATGCAGGAATATGTCATTGAATATCTCCACAAAGGCACCTGGCACACAGTCTTCAGCGGCACCACCCCGACCCAGAGCCGCGTGAAGATCCACCGCTTCGACAAGGTTTACGCCGACGCCGTCCGTGTCCGTTTCACCAAATGGACCGGCCTCCTCTCCCTCGCCGAGTTCGGAGTCTATACCCCGTACGAGAAGTAAGGCCTGCCGCTTCAGGCAATCGCTGAGTGCGGATTTCAGTGATGACCACCCAAACTTTTCGGCGATAACCACGCACTTGTCAAGGAGCCCACGACGCACGAAGAGGAGCCTTTGTTGACCAAAGCATCACTATGGTCACCAGAACCTCGACCGGTCGCTGAGTCCGTCGAAGTGACCGTGGTCCGGCAAGCCCGCAGGCAACAGTCCGGCAAGCCCGCAGGCAATGGTCCGGCAAAGCCGCAGGCAGTGGTTCAACTGGCTCTCCGACCGTCTCTCTGTTGGAATATGCTTGCCGTGGCACTTAATGCACTGATAATGAAACGAAAAAGCGACCTCGTGGTGTCGATTACCGCACCACGAGGTTGCTTATTATATTGACAGATAATAAGTTATCCGCCAAGAATACACTACTAGAATTTGAATCCAATGCCGAAAGTCCAGGCATAGTTGTTCCTGGAAGCTGCCGAGTACGATATCTGCGACCAGTCATCGCCAACGTAGAACGAATATCTTTTGTAGTCAACACCGATTCCTACCCTGAAAAAATGGCCGCAACCTGAATCCTGAAACCCCTGTGGCATATCTTTCATGGAGTTTGAATAATCAGATATCAAACCACCTTTAAGATCTATGAAAGGACTTATGGACTTGTTCAGAAAGCTGTACCTCAACTGGATAAAGGTCGGTACCAAAAAGGAATTAACATCCGAAAGAGAGTGGAATTTCTGGTTCTTTATCCCGATTCCCACCCCGGCGAACAACCCGGGAAGAATATTGTACCCCGATGACACGTTCACATATTCTCCGGCAAAACCGTCTTTGAAAAGGACTCCGGCCTCAACGTTTCCGGCGAAGCCACGTGTGAAACTCGGATTATTGTTCCCCTGAGCGGAAGAAATCATCGTGCTGGCAAGCACGGCCACACAACACAAAAACAGATTAAGTTTCATAACTGATAAGATCTATAAAGTTTTTTGTCTTTAGTAAGCGTTAAAAAATAAGTTGAACTAAATATGTGTCAGATTTATGAGGATAGATTTCTTTTGGAAGAAGGAGTGTGCCAGTGGCACATGACTGATGAGAAAA
>OHHE01000240.1_pt1 | contig 12914 bp, 9 predicted proteins | sample 1567971 | NCBI WGS metagenome assembly OHHE01 (sample SAMEA3879508, study PRJEB24766) | human gut metagenome | biome: human-associated habitat; feature: feces | place: USA | collected 1985/1987 | reverse complement strand
ATAAGAGGGAAATAATAAAAAATCAGAGCCGTGACACAGTTCTGTTTACACTACCTTCTCACTATAAGTTAAAATAATGAGTATAAGAACCTGCTTTGTTTGAAATTAGACAAAGCAAGTTCTTGTGCTCTTTAATCAATTAAATGTAGATGCATCTATTTCCATTGGTTTCAAATCTTCATACTTTCATAACGATAGTTATAATAGACTTTCACTTTTATCAGAATGCAATTTGCTGTTTTCTAATACATATTTTTTGCTTGTATTGGCATAACAATACACACAAAAATGCTTGCAAGTATTATACATACCGATATCTTTGCTAATCATGCAGCCACATACCTTTCTTTGCCCTTTGTCTTTCATACCTTTGGCATCTTTGATTTTGTGTGGCTTAGATAATTGTCCAAACATATCTCTTTCTGGCAGATAACCAGTATTTAGATAGTAGACAAAGTCTTCATCATCTGCAAATAGCTCCTTCATTAACTCACCGTCAATGCAACGATTATGCTCTATGCCATATTGATCCAAATCTATGTTTTCGGCACAAGTTGCAAGAGAAAGATTCCACCCTTGTTCTTTCCAAATGTCACGCAGTTTAACCAATCCCTCAACTATTTCCGTTCGTTGTTGTTGACTCATTTCTGATAAGCCAACATTCTCTTTTGTAAAGCATTTGGTTTCCTTTATCAGATTATTTTGCACTTTACGATATGCCAACACATCGACGAAGCTAAAAACAAGTTTGTCGGTATATCCATTTAGCATATTGCCAACCTTCCATATTCTAGACAAGAGGACTCTTGGAGTTATTTCTGGAGTTAGGATGAGAGGGTCAAAACGCCAAATGACCTTTTCTTTTCCTATCATCTCGGATAGCTGTTTGAACGTTTCGACTCGTTGTTCTACAGATGGAACATTAGGTTCAAATTCTTCTTTCACATAATCATTTAATGTTACTTGGAAGTAATAATGAATGCCACGCTCATCCAACTCTTTCAGATATGGTAGGATTGGCTTGGGATTTTTCGTCCAAAACACAATGGCCTTTACATTTTTGAAAGAAATATACATAGGCTTCTTGTTGAAAGGGTTGTACCAAACACAATACCCTTTTGCCAAGCGGTTGAAAAACCACTTGGCATAAAAGGCAGGTATATCAGTAGAGCGACTTGCCGAAATTATTATAGGAGCAGTTGCTTCAACGTTGTCTCCTATATCTGTAATGATATTTATTTTATCGAGCATTATAGTATTCTTTGAGTTCCATTTCTACATCTTTGCTAAGACTACCTACAAACACGTCTTTTAAAGATGTTGGTTTTGCTGATTCACCACGTCCCTCTTTATTGCATAAATTGATGAAGTAACGGATGTGCTCTTTTATGTCATTCGGATAAATTTTTCCTGTATATTCCCAATTTTGTCCTAATCGTCTTACCACATTAGCATGAAGCCTTTCAAAACATTTCAGATTAGGGAGACCATATCCTTTTTCATCAGATGTCATTTTGACAACTTTGTCGATTTTTTCTTGATGAGAACCTATACTTAAGAGTTTCTCTATTTTCTTGTAAGCAGCATCACTTGGCTTCAAAAAGTTATTTAGTATATAGAGAAACGCTTTAGGATCTTGTCTCTTTGCTTCCAATTCGATGATTCTGTCTATTTTTGCAATAGTTTCTTGACCACCTTTTCCTTTCGGGAGTTTAGGTCCAACTATAGCCATTATCTTACTTCTAAACTCTGTAGGATGATAAAGGTTTGAATCATTCTCAAAGTTTGCTTCTTTCAATGCTTTATAAGCATTGCTTCGCTTTCCGAGAATATCATCAGCAATGAACATAAACGCCCTTGGACTTTGAACAGCATCCTCCAATCGTGCTGTTTCTTCCACAGCACTTATAATCTTTGCTTGTTTAGATGTTGCAGTCTCTACTTCTACGATATTCTGAATAACCTTAGAACCAATAGAACTTTGACGCAAAGTTGTTGACGATTCTTGGAAAATCGCATTGTTTATTTTAATGTCAAACAGGTACTCATATATAGTGAGCCAAACTTCTTTATAATAGTCTTTTACACCATTTATTAGTGCAGAGGTAAATGTCTTGGGCAAAGAGGCAAAACCTCGTGTTGCTCCATATAGTCCAAAGGCAAGCTTATAGTTGCCAATACCATTCTGAACCAAATAATCTTTTAGTCGGTCTATATTATCACCTTTTTGGCAAAATGCAGCAAAGGAAATCGGAACATCATTTTCTATAGAAAACAAATCAAAACCTGTGTTGTCTTGGAAATGACTCAATAAAGAATTGACATAAACACGGATAGGAGAGTTTTTTCCAGTTCTCACCCATAATTTGCTGTAAGATGTTTCCACCATTAAATACAATGGCAAGTGGTTCTTCCACGCCATTTTCTTTCATATTTTTCTTGATTCCAAGTATAATAAAGTGTTGATTGTATTATTCCTCTACTGGAGAGAACTCGTCCTTTCCTACCGAGCAAAGAGGACACTCGAAATCATCGGGAGCAACAACTCGTTATCCTTTCTTTATATTTTTATACTCCAGAGGAGACATACCCATTACTTTATGGAATAGACGAGAGAAATAGTAGCAGTCGGCAATGCCAACTTTATAGCAAATCTGATTGATTTTCATATCAGTGAAGTCAAGTAGCTGGCAGGCTTTCTGTATCTTAAGCTGATTGAAATACGCAATAGGCGGACAGCCGGTTCGCTGATTGAACAAAACAGAGAAATGTGAAGGCGAATAGCCTATATGCCGGGCTAACTCACTTAAAGAAAGTTTCTTCTCAGTGTTCTCCTTCATAAAATGAATGGCAGCCGTAACGACATCTGTCTTTTCGTCATGTATTGATGTCACATCACGATATTGTTGCAGATAGCGCAATGTACCTAAGTAATGATGAAAGACAGAACAGGCATAGAGCAAGTTTTCACGACTGTAACCCATTTCCAGTGTATGAAAAATCTCTTCAAACATATCAATACGGTTACTGATACGAGAATGTAGGCTTGGTTTTACTTCAATAGGACAAACTGCTTGGAGTGCAAATTCCGAAGCCAACTTTCCTTTGAAGTGAATCCAATAAATTGTCCATGGGTTTGCCGCATTGGCACCATATGCATGTGCCTCTCCAGCCGGCAATATGAAATATTGGTTGGGAGTTATCTTGTATTCATGGTTTCTCACACTATACCAGCCTTCGCCTTCCATACAATAGATAAAGACATACTGGTCTATCGGCTCAGTCCGTTCGCGGAAATGATACCAAGCCTTTGGATAATACCCAATATCCGTTATGTATAGTATAGAAGCCATTCTGTCCGCTTCCAGTTCCTTGAGAATTGAAACTGGAAGGACTAAAGCACGTTCACCGTTGAATCCATCTTTTCGTTTTATCATGTTTTCATTAATCTGAATTAGGTGAAAAAACTACTGATATCCCTACAAAGGTATGAAGAAATGAGCTAAAGAGCAAATAATCGCAAGAAAATACAAGTGAACAATAAAATAATCCATTACATTTTTGGAAAAATCATTATAATTTTGCAAACGAATTTCTATTACATCACCAATAACAATTTTTTTAGTAAATGAAAACAATAAATGCACGTCTTCTTTTGGGGCTGATTTCGATAGGCGGAATGCTGTGCTCATGCCAAGAGAATATAGACTGGAAGGAAAAGCCTTCGGCAAGTGATTTGCAGTTTGTACAGTTGGCAAAAAGTTGGGACGAGGGTATTCCATTGGGCAATGCTACTGTTGGAGCCTTGGTATGGCAAAGGGATTCGGCTCTACGCTTCTCCTTGGATCGTACTGACCTTTGGGATCTTCGCCCAACAGACAGTATCTCTGGAGCAAACAACCGGTTCTCATGGGTATACAGTCATGTGCAAAAGGGCGACTACCTACCGGTTCAGAAGAAGTTCGACTGGCCTTACGACCAGCTGCCTGCTCCTTCGAAAATACCAGGTGCTGCTCTTGAGTTTCCTTTGGGAAAATTAGGTGAGCCTAACGACATACGTCTATATTTGAACAATGCATTGTGCGAGGCCCGTTGGAATAATGGTACCACACTGAAGACTTTTGTTCATGCCACTGAGCCAGTGGGATGGTTTGTGTTTGAGAACCTTTATGACACAATACGTCCCAGTCTGATAGCACCGCAATACAACAAGTCTGGAGATTCGGGAAATGGAGATCCGGTAACGGGGGCAGACTTACGTCGTCTGGGGTATAAACAGGGAACGGTACAGACTGACGAGCAGGAAATAACTTATCATCAGCCGGGTTGGGGCGGATTCTATTACGACGTAAACGTACGTTGGAAACAAAAAGGCAAGAAATTGTATGGCGTTTGGAGCGTATCTTCTTCATTGTCGTCCGACAAGGCTTCGGAAGAAACCATGCAAGCCTTGGAGCGTGGAGTGGCCTCAGACTACAGTGACCATATGGACTATTGGAACAACTATTGGCAAGCCTCTTCCATTTCCATACCCGATTCTGTTTTGCAGAAACAATACGACAATGAAATGTACAAGTTTGGTTCGGCTTCCCGTGAGAACTCTTCACCAATCTCTCTGCAGGCAGTATGGACTGCCGACAACGGGAAACTTCCACCATGGAAGGGCGATTATCATCACGACCTGAATACTCAGTTAAGCTATTGGCCATCCTATATGGGCAACCATTTGCAGGAAGAGATGGGCTATCTGAATACACTCTGGAACCAACGTGAGGTCTATAAGAAATACACGAAGCAATACTTTGAGTGCGATGGCATAAATGTTCCGGGCGTTTGCACACTGACAGGCGAACCTATGGGCGGCTGGATTCAGTATGCCATGTCTCCAACGGTGAGTGCTTGGCTGTCGCAGCATTTCTATCTGCATTGGAAATACTCTGCCGATAATGTATTCCTTAAAGAACGGGCTTATCCGTTTACGAAAGATGTGGCGACTTTCCTCGAACAGCTTTCCAAGGTTGACAAACAAGGCGTTCGCCGTCTGTCGATTAGCTCAAGTCCCGAAATCTTTGACAACAGTATCAAGGCTTGGTTCAAGGATATGACCAACTACGACCTCTCATTGATGAAGTTTGCCTTCAAGGCTGCTTCCGAAATGGCTGCGGCTTTGCAGTTGAATGATGAGGCGGCGCATTGGGAAAAAGTAGGAAAACAGTTGCCAGCCTTTGATGTGGACAAGGAGGGTTCGCTCACTTTCGCCAAAGGTTTCCCGTATAAGGAGTCGCATCGCCACTTCTCTCATGCCATGGCAATTCATCCGTTAGGACTGCTTGATTACAGTCAGGGAGAGGAGTCGCAAAATATTATCAATGCTACTCTCAAACGCCTTCAGAATGTGGGCCCAGACTGGTGGTGCGGTTATTCCTACAGCTGGTATGGCAATATGAAAGCTCGTGCATTTGATGGTGAAGGAGCAGCTAAAGCACTAAAGACCTTTGCAGAATGCTTCTGCTTGCCCAACACCTTCCATGCCAATGGCGACCAGACAAATAGTGGTAAGTCAAAGTTCACCTATCGCCCGTTCACGCTCGAAGGAAACTTTGCCTTTGCTTCTGGAATCCAAGAGATGCTGATGCAGAGCCATACGGGAGTCATCAGAATTTTCCCGGCAGTTCCTGCATCATGGCAAGACCTCTCTTTCCAGAATCTGCGTGCCATGGGAGCCTTCCTTGTGTCTGCCGAACAAAAAGGAGGCAAGGTGCAGCAAATCAGCATTTATCCAGAACAGGGCGGAACTTGCCGTATTGCATTGCCTGCGTCTATGCAACGTGGAGAGCCGACGGTATCAGGCAATAAGGGCAATGTAACTCGTGAAGGCGAAGTGTTAGTGATTCAAACCCAGAAAGGAGAAAAGATAGTTATCAATTAACTAAAGTATTCCTGAATAAAATATAACAAATAGTGTATAACATATGTCCTACTGCAATGTTGGACGATAATAATTTACGTATGAAAGGAATATTAAAAAAAACGTTTGGTTTAGTTCTTCTGAGTTGCATATTTAGCAATGTTCCTACAGCTGCTTTGGCACAAAAGGTGGTATTTCCACAGCAGAAGCAAGCAGGAGTGGCAGCATTGAAGGCTGAAACCCGAAAATTTGTGCTTTCAAACAGTCTGTTGGAAGCGTCGTATTCAATAGTTGATGGCAAGCTGCGCTTCGACGGATGCAGCGCTATGGATTTGTTGCCATCAACCGATTTGTTTAGCGTGCGTCTTGCTGACTGCACCGAGTTCTCATCTTCCGACATGAAGCTCGTGAGCGTCAATGGCGAGACCTACATGGCAGACACCAAGGCCGCCAAAGGCTCAGAACGATTCAACGGCAAGGGTGTTAAGGCTGTCTTCACACGTGGTAGCATCAAGGTGGAATGGCGTGCCGTTCTGCGTGATGGCTCACACTATCTTCGTACGGAGATGAACATTTCTTCTGACAAGGATGTGCGCATGGACAACATCAAGCCTATGATATATGCTGTTGACAACCGCAAGGCAAAATCAGCTCCAGTTGTTGTAGGCAATACTCGTGGTGCCGTGCTTCTCAGCGACAAGATTTTTGCTGGTCTTGAGACACCGATGGGTGTCAATACTAACAATGTGGATTCAGCTGACATCGCCACTATCAACAGCCGTGATGTGATTCCAATGATTGGCAACTGGGTGCGCCACACCACTTTGAGAGCCGGCAAGACTTGGAATGTCAGCAGTGTTGTGGGTATAGTTGCCGAGGGGCAGCCACGCCGCTCATTCCTTTGCTACAGCGAGCGTGAACGTGCTGCCGCATGGCATCCTATGACCATCTACAATTCATGGGATGAACTAAACATCGACCGTAACAATGCTCCAGGCAATCTTGGCAAGTATGATCCCGAAGACAAGTTGAATCTCAAGGGTGATTATTCTGGCAATATGACCGCTGCACAATGCGAGGATGTAGTGAGCAATTGGAAGAAGAATTTCTATGATGTTTACGGCAAGGCTCCAGTAGCCTTCGTTTTTGATGATGGCTGGGATGCTTATGGCACATGGACATTCAATCCCAACTTCCCCGAAGGCTTCAAGAATGTTGACCGAATGGCACGAGAGATGGGTGTAGGTATTGGCGCATGGCTCGGACCTGTAGGCGGATACGGAGCAAGCGGTGAGTATCGTCGTGGCTATTGGAGTGGACGTGGCGGCATGCAGCTCAGCAATCCTGCCTACTACGACTACTTCGTGAAGTGTTCCATCGACATGATAGACAAGTACGACTTCCGTTTCTTCAAGTATGACGGTATCAGTGCTCAGTTCACCTCTGTAGGCCCCGACATGACAGACGCAGGATTGGAGAACTGCGAAGCCATCATCAGTATAGAGAACGATGTGCGCAAGAAACGTAAGGACATATTCTTCAACACCACCGTGGGCACATGGGCTTCACCGTTCTGGTTTCATGTAAGCGATGCCATATGGCGACAAGAGCAAGACTACGGCACAATCGGAGTGGGCGACGACCGTGAGCAGTGGATTACCTATCGCGACCGTCTTGTTCATCAGAACTTCATCGACCGCTCACCCATCTGTCCTATCAATACACTAATGACCCACGGTGTTCTGCTGTCACGCTTCGGTGCTGTGTCCAAGACCATGGACTATGACGGCATTGTGCGAGAGATACGCTGCGCCTTCGGTTGTGGCTCGTCAATGGTTGAACTTTACACCGACTACAAACTCCTCGACGAGATAAAGAACCGCAAGGGCAAGAAAGGAATGCTGTGGAAGGAACTTGCTGTATGTATGGATTGGCAGGAGCGCAATGCCGATGTGCTGCCCGATATCCATTGGGTAGGTGGCAATCCTTGGGATGGCAAGAAAGCCAATATCTATGGTTGGGCTGCATGGAACGGCAAGAAAACAGTACTCACTCTGCGCAATCCAGACGTTGAAGCACAGACTCTCATAACTACCTTGCGCAAGGTGTTTGACATTCCCTCGTATATCAAGACTTCAGTCAAATTGCGCAGCTCATTTGCCGACCAGCGCATAGGCAAGGGTGGCATAAGTGGTCTGCCTGTAGGCAAGGCTGTGGACATCGACAAGGAGATAACCATATCAATGCCAAAGTCATCGGTGTTTGTCTTCGAGGGCATTGACAAGGGCAACTTCGATTTCGGAGAAGCCAATTAACACAAAGAGAACTCTATACAGTAACTGGGCCCTATTTTTTAAAAGTGGGCTCAGTTTTGTTTGTAAAATCATGTAAACTATTTTATTAAACATAATAATCAAAACGAAGAATATGGAAACAGTAACAGCAAAACAACGAATCATTTATTTGGACTTTCTGAAAGTCATCGCCATATTTCTAATGGTGGCAAACCATTGTGTGGACAATGTGACCCCAGCTGAACGCGCACTGCCGTGGTATAATCTTTGGGGCAGTGTTTACAATTCTTTCACACGCCCGGCAATACCACTGTTTATGATGGTAACCGGAATTCTGCTGCTTCCCACCAAAATGGACATGGGCAGTTTCTACAAAAAACGATTATCAAGAGTTCTCATTCCATTCCTTGTATGGTCGGTGCTCTACAACTTGTTCCCTTGGTTCACCGGACTGTTGAACTGCGATCCGGAGACTATCCATGTGTTCTTTAAGTGGGCCGACACCACGCAGGCGTTTGGCGATGCCATGCGAAACATCCTTATGATACCATTTAACTTCTCGGCTTTTGCCGTTCAGATGTGGTATGTATACTTGCTCATTGGCATTTACCTTTATATCCCAGTGTTCTCCGCTTGGGTAGAGAAGTCGGACAAACGTTCACAGCGCATCTTCCTTGCCATATGGGCTGTATCGTTGTTTGTTCCCTATTTGAGGAATTATCTCACAGAGAATCTATTTGGCGAATGTTCATGGAACGAGTTTGGGCTTTTCTATTATTTTGCAGGTTTCAGCGGCTACATGTTGCTGGGATACCATTTGGTAAAATACCCACTGCAAATGTCGAAAGTTTCGAAATATGCATTGGCAGCCATAGCCTTTGCCATAGGTTATGCCGTTACGCTCATCGGCTTCAAAAATGCTACGGCAGTAGAGGGACAGTCGGAAGCCATGGTAGAATTGTTCTTCACGTATTGCAGTCCAAATGTGGCACTTATGACTTTTGCTGTCTTCTTGATTGCTAAAGACTTGCGCTTTGAGAACAAGAGGGTCAATCGGTTCATCAGCCAATTCTCTATTTGCACATTTGGCATCTGGATGTGTCACTACTTCTTTGTCGGACCTGTTTTCCTATTATTCAAATCATGTGAGATGCCGGTCCTTCTCAAAGTCTTCTTAGAAAACATCTTAGTTCTGCTTGCTTCTTTTGCCTTGGTATACTTGCTTCTTTTGCCTTGGTATACTTGGTTCGTTCCACGGGTACTTTCGGCAAGAAAATAATGGGATAGCAACTAAACACCAAAATATAATTGAACGATGAAAAGAATTATATTGTTCAGTCTATGTCTGTTAACCTTTTCTTTGCAAACCATTTGGGGACAGAAGAGGGGTTTGACAGAAACCCGTAATGTCATAGAACGTGTTACTGGAAAATCTGACCTGCCCATATCTTTAGCGTTGAAACCTGGTAAAGGGAAACTTGAGGGTAAAACAGCTTTCAAGTATCGGGTAGACCATGGCGTATTGAAGATAGAGGGAAGTAGTCCTGTGGCTTTGTGCCGCGGATTCTACGATTTTGTGAAGAGCAATCGTGCTGGGCTTTACAGCTGGTCGGGTAATAACATCCGTTTTCCGCAACAACTGGAGGACGGTACGGAGAAGCAGGTAGTCTCTCCTTTTGCCCATCATTATATGTTCAATGTTTGCACGTATGGTTATTCCATGCCCTACTGGGACTGGGAACGCTGGGAAAAGGAGATTGACTGGATGGCGTTGCATGGCATAGATATGCCCTTGGCATTGGTAGGCTATGAAGCTATTATCGCCCGTGTATGGAAGAAGATGGGGCTGACCGATGAAGAGATAAACAGCTATTTTGTCGGTCCCGCCCATTTGCCTTGGATGCGTATGGGAAATGTGAGTGGCATAGACGGTCCTCTTAACAAAGACTGGCATCGCCAGCAAATAGCGTTGCAACACAAGATACTGAACCGTATGAAAAGTCTGGGTATGAAGCCTATATGTCCTGGATTCCCCGGATTTATTCCAGAAGCGTTCAAGCGTATCTACCCAAACCTGCATATCATCCAGACCCATTGGGGCGGAGCGTTCTGCAATTGGATGATTTCTCCGCAGGAAGAACTGTTCTCAAAGATAGGAACGGCATTCATCCGTGAGTGGGAGAAGGAGTTCGGTAAGAATGATTATTATCTGGTGGACAGCTTTAATGAAATGGATATTCCTTTCCCAGCCAAGGGTTCGAAAGAGCGTTATGAGCTGCTTGCCTCTTATGGCGACAAGGTTTATCAGTCAATCCGTCATGGCAATCCAGATGCTGTATGGACTATGCAAGGCTGGATGTTTGGCTATCAGCGTCATATCTGGGATTATGAAACGTTAGGAGCTTTGGTTTCCAAAGTGCCTGACGACAAGATGCTTCTGTTGGATTTGGCAGTAGACTACAACAAGCATTTCTGGCATTCGGAAGTGAATTGGGAGTATTATAAAGGTTTCTATAATAAGCCTTGGGTGTATAGCGTCATCCCTAATATGGGAGGTAAGACGGGTTTGACAGGTATTCTTGAATTCTATGCCAACGGCCATCTTGAAGCGTTGTCTTCTCCAAATAAAGGTCGTTTGCTGGCACATGGAATGGCTCCTGAAGGTATAGAAAATAATGAAGTCATCTATGAACTGTTGTCTGATGCCGGATGGTCGGACAAAGAGATTGATATACATGAATGGTTGAAAGATTATTCTTCCAACCGTTATGGCAGCTATCCGACGGCTGTTCGCCGATGCTGGGATTTGCTGTTGGAGTCGGTCTATGGAACGTTTACCGACCATCCTCGTTACAACTGGCAGTTCCGTCCCGGTACGGTACGCAATGGCTCAATCAATATAAACCCTTCGTTCTTTAAGGCAATAGAATCTTTTGTGGAAGTAAGCGGTCAGATGAAGGACAGTCCGCTTTATTTGGCGGATTTGGCAGAGTTGACAGCTCTCTACTTAGGTGGTAAGGCTGAGCTTTTGGTGAAGGCTATAGATTGGCAATATGAGATAGGCGATACGCTACGGGCTGCTAAATTCGAGAAGGACTTTGAACACATTATGTTGGGTATGGATGCCTTGCTAAGCACTCACCCCACATTGCGCTTGGAGCGTTGGATTGAATTTGCCCATAAACAGGCTGTGACTCCCGAACAACGCAGACAGTATGAGAGAAATGCAAAACGTATCGTCACAATTTGGGGCCCTCCGGTAGACGACTACTCTGCAAGAGTATGGTCGGGTCTGATTCGCGACTATTATCTGCCACGTTGGAAACACTATTTTGCAAGTAGAAAGAAGGGAGTTGGCTTCGACTTTGCTGCATGGGAAAAGAATTGGGTAGAGTCGGAGGGTTGTTCTTCGCAGACTCCTCCTGCCGATGTGGTAAACACAGCTCGTTCGTTGATGGATTATGCAGCATTCATAACACCTTCCCTAATCCCCAATGGCAAGAAAGGTCAGTTGGGTTCGTGGACCGTTGCTCCTGAAAAGGTAGAATCTGTATCATTCCAGGTTCCGGCAAATATGCTTGACAAACTGTCAGCCATTCAGATTGAAAAGAAAGGTGGAAAAGGTACGGTCGTTTGTTCCATGTTGAAACTGGTTGCTGATGGAAAGGTGCTTATTGACGATGTTTTCGATAAAGTGCTGCATAACGATAATCTGAGAACCGTCTATAAGGTGACTTTACCAGACGATATTCGTGGTAACAATGGTGTAGAACTACAGCTACGAATTAAAAATACCGGCTCGGATACTGTATCAGGACAAGTTTCGCTTATCGGTGAATAGGGGCATGGTATTTTTGTCACATTTGCTATTTAAATTAAATATCGTATGATAAGAAGCTAAAGGAGTTATAGCTGTCGTAGGTAGCTATGACTCCTTTAGCTTAAGTAACATAAAATAGAAAGTATGAATAGATTTATTTTTAGTTTGTTTTTTCTGTGTCTAACTTGTAGGATGCATTGTTATGCTCAGCAAGAGCAAATCGATCTATCTGGATTATGGAGTTTTACTTTGGATTCCACAACATTCAAATCGGAAATCAAATTGCCTGGCTCAACAGATGAGGCTGGAATCGGAGTCAGACATGTGTCAGGAACGAAATTGTATACAGGTGATCCGGAAATATGGCAGTTAGCCCGAAAGCATGTATTTGTAGGAAAGGCATGGTATCAGAAAGAGGTCGAAATTCCAAGAGAATGGAAGGACAAGCAAATAACCATGTCTTTGGAACGTTGTATGTGGCAAACCCATTTGTGGATTAACGGACATTATGTGGGCGAAAAGCATAGTCTGTGTGCGCCTCATCAATATGATGTCAGTAAGTACTTGAATGTAGGCCATAACAGTATACGTCTTAGTATAGACAATTCGCCTTATGTTCATTTAGGATCGTGGAGTCATGGTTATTCGCCTGGCATGCAGACAATATGGAATGGAGCTATAGGCGAATTGGTTTTAGAGGCTAAAGACCAAATCTCTATGGGAAAAATACAGTGTTATCCTTCATTAAGAGAACGTAGCTTGCAAGTGAAAGGTAGTTTGGTTAACATTACTGGAAAAGCGAAAAAGGGAATACTGAAGTTCAACGTGTTAAATCCTGAAGGGTAGGGTGTTCAAAATCGCTTTAAAATCCTGCGCATTTTTTACCTATAGT